>Ga0302315_10000898_pt1 | contig 31895 bp, 28 predicted proteins | sample III_Palsa_N3_1_FD_200532 | JGI IMG/M metagenome (GOLD analysis project Ga0302315, IMG submission 200532) | Peat permafrost microbial communities from Stordalen Mire near Abisko, Sweden - III_Palsa_N3_1 | ecosystem: Environmental > Terrestrial > Soil > Palsa > Peat permafrost | place: Sweden...
ACATAAAAGCTGACCTTTTTCCCAAAAACAGCCTGCAGGAACGTAACGAAAACTTCGGCCTCTTCTACGTAAAATGGGGCCAGTACTTCATTGATGAACTGGTGCGCAATTTTGAACCACTTGCTTTTGAATTTACGTTGTTAGCTGAAGAATAGCGAATTTTGCTTAGATTTAAGCAGAATTATTCATAAATGCGTAGCCAGGTTACTAAACATCACATCCAACAAATAGACTATATACGCGCATTTGCTTCATTAGCTGTTGCCCTATTTCACATGGGCGGTAAAACATTACCTATTTTAAATTACGGGTGGCTCGGGGTAGATATGTTTTTCTTATTATCCGGTTTTATTATCTGCTGGTCAATACCTTCCAATTATAATTTAAAAAAAGCTGGGAAATTCATTACTAAACGAATTTTACGTATTGAACCACCGTATATTATATCAATAGTATTAGCAATTGTTTCGCATTACATATTCACAAAAAACTATATCCCCGATTGGACGAATGTGCTTTTTCATTTAGCGTACATCAACACCTTTTTAAATTATCCAACCTTAAATCCAGTTTATTGGACTTTAGCCATTGAGTTTCAGTTTTATATTTTCATCGCATTATTTTTTCCTATCCTAATAAAAAAATGGAGCCCGGTGCTATTGGTCATTCTATGCGTTGCTACTATATGGATAACCCCATCAGTAACAACCTTAATAACTGTATTTCCTTTATTTGCTATTGGTATAATCTACTTCCTCTATAAAAAGCAGCATTTACAATTAAAAGAAGCGTTAATATATGGCGCGGTAATAACCGGTGTAAGTTTTTTTAAAGTAGGGCTGGCGCAAACTGTTGCAGCAGTTGTAGCTTTAATTATATTAACCCTCCCATTAAAAAGCAATCGAATAGTAAGCTTCTTCTCAAAAATATCTTTTTCATTGTACCTTACTCATGATATTATTGGCAGTAGTTTGGTAGTTTATCTGGGAACCAAATTGCCAAAAACTGTGTTTTTTAAAGGAATTGAATTTTTGACGGGGATTGTGGTAAGCATTGTTTTCGCCTACTTATTTTACAAGCTTATTGAAGAACCTTCATTACGGTTTTCAAAACGAATTAGCTATTCACCGCCATCCAATTCTTCAGTTTCCGCTATGGCTCCTGCTCCGCTTCCAGTACAAAATTAAGTCATGCATCATTGGGCTATTTTAAACATTCATTATCTTGATTACAAAGAAAAGCTAATGAAGGCACATTAAAGATGCGGGCTATTTATCATCCGGATCGGGTAGAATATAACAGGTATTGGAATTATTAAAAAAACTTGAGTAGCTAAACTGCCATTGAATAAATAATTACTATATCTTTATTTTTTTAGTCGGGAATTCTCTGCGGTATTTATTAAAAATGAAGTTATTCCATTTAAAACAGCCATCATTTATTCTGCAAGTACTGCTGGCAATGGCCTGTTTTTTCACGGCATGTACTAAAAAAAACATCACACCTATTACTACCCGGTACAATGTAACCGGCGGTACAGGCACAACAGGCATTGATACCAATAAAGCCGATTCAACAGCATCTTTCAATGCCCCTACCGCGCTGGCCCTGGATGCGGCAGGCAATATTTACGTAGCCGATTATGGCAATAACCTCATCCGTAAAATAAGTACAACGGGTGTGGTTAGTACTGTAGCAGGCAATGGCAACCAGGGTTCATTAAACGGCCAGGGCACAGCATCATCATTTAACGGGCCAACCGGATTAGCTGTTGATGCCTCAGGTAATATTTTTGTAGCTGATAATAATAATAACCAGATCCGTGAGATCAGCGCTGCCGGATTAGTAAGCACAGTTGCCGGAAGCGACAGTATAGGCGCTGTTGATGGCATTGGGGCAGCCGCCTATTTTTTCGGCCCAACGGGTGTAGCCGTTGATGCGTCCGACAATCTGTATGTAACAGATGCGGGTAATAACCTTATTCGCAAAATTGTGGTTTCAACAGGCGCAGTGAGTACACTTGCAGGTAATGCCAACCCCGGCGCAGGTAACGGCAAATTACTTTCGTCATCGTTCTATAACCCCACGGGCATCGCCCTTGATGCCAGCGGCAATATTTATGTAGCCGATCTCCTCAACAACCTCATCCGCGAAATTCAACCACATGCCGATACCGTATTTACCCTCGCCGGTAATGCAGATACCACGGCATCCATAAACGGCACAGGCACAGCCGCGGCTTTCTATTATCCCAACAGCGTAGCTGTTGATGCATCAGGCAACGTGTATGTAAGCGAGTATATCAGTAATCTTATACGCAAAATAACGCCCGGCGGCGTGGTCACCACCTTTGCGGGCAGCGGCGCGGCTGGCCAGGCAGATAGCACGGGGACAAAAGCCACCTTCAATGGCCCATCCGGGCTGGCAATTGATGTGGCAGGCAATTTATATATAGCTGATACATACAACAATGTGATCCGTAAAATAACACCCGCGGGCGTAGTAAGTACCATAGCTGGCAATGGTATAGCAGGGGCAACAAACGGCCAGGCATTATCGCTGAAAAGGCACCTTAACCTCCATGTTGCGCATAAGCTCACTGCCCGGTCACTTTCAAGCATCCTCATAAAAAAACAAAGGCATTAATATTCTCCCCCAACCCTCTTTACCGCTTGCGGTAGAGAGGGTCGACCAGCGTAGCGTAGTCGGGGTGAGTAAACGAAGCGCGAAAAGAGATCTGCACCATAGTTCCTCTCTTGAGATGGGGTAGTCGTGTTTTATACGTTAATTAAACTAATCACTGATCATCCTATCTCTAATCGCTCTAATTTGGGCGTTACCTGCGGCCCGTGCTATTCGCTCATACGCCTGCAGGCCTTAAGCCCGGCCTGCACTGAGGCCCTCGGTTGGCCGGTATCCGCTTCTATCACTAACGCAAAATCTATCACAAAGCACTAACTTCAGTCTACGACTGAAGCCTACAGATCATGAAAGTTTGTAACTTTCATGATTTCTCCATAACCACTATATTTGCCAGCATGGTTATTACCCAATCCGCTTTACGCAACTTTACCCAAAATATTTTCCTGGCAATGGGCTGTAGCCCCGAACATGCCACTTTAGCAGCCGATGTATTATTGCTGGCTGATCTCCGCGGAATAGATTCACATGGCGTAGCACGCTTAACCGGCTACGTACGCTTGTGGGAAAAACAACGCATCAATGCTACTCCTGATATAAAAATAGTACACGAAACGCCTACGACCGCAACCATCGATGGCGATGCGGGCCTGGGCCTGGTAGTCGCCCCGTTTGCTATGAAAGTGGCTATTGAAAAGGCGGAAAAATATGGTTCGGGATGGGTATCGGTACGCAACTCCAACCATTTTGGTATCGCGGGTTACCACGCTTTAATGGCGGTGGAAAAAGACATGATCGGTTTCGCCATGACGAATGCCAGTCCACTTGTAGCGCCTACCTTCTCTAACGAACGCATGCTGGGTACTAACCCTATGTGCTATGCATTCCCGGCAGGTAAATATCCACCTGTTATTGTTGATATGGCGACCTCAGCGGCCGCGAATGGCAAACTGGAGATAGCCCAACGCCTGGGCAAACAAGTACCTGAAGGCTGGATCCAGGATAAGCAAGGCAACTACACTACCGACCCGCATGCACTAAAAACAGGTGGCTCATTGTTGCCACTGGGCAGCGACAGGGACCACGGCAGTCATAAAGGTTTTGGTTTAAGCGCTACGGTTGATATCCTTTCGGCAGTATTATCAGGTGCTAACTATGGCCCATGGGTACCGCCATTTGTAGCGTTTCTTGATCCATCTGACAATCCCGTTGGCAAAGGTATAGGCCATTTTGTAGGCGCCATGCGGGTTGATGGTTTCCGACCGGTTGATGAGTTTAAAGCCAATATGGATAACTGGGTGAGCCGCTTTAAGTCAGCCACCCCCATAGATCCAGCCCAAAAAGTAATTATTCCGGGTGAACCTGAACTTGAAGCCGAAACCAACAGACGAAAAAATGGCATCCCACTGGTTGATGCCGTAGCTAATGATTTGGATGACCTGGCGAAGAAATTGGGGGTTGAGGGGCTTACATTCTCTTAAAGCGTCATTGCGGAACGAAGCAATCCCTAACTATACAAAGCGGCTCTGCTAATCGGGGATTGCTTCGTTCCTTCAATGACGCTTGGTTATATTAGGCATAATCTCCCTATCTACTACAAATCCTCAGCAATAAACAAAAATGGCTGCTCAAATTGCAGGCTAAAAAAACCATCGTGTGTAGTTTTAAAGCGGTTACCTTCTATATTTTCTAATCCGCTGAAATGAAAATGCTGTGGTTCTGATAATAACTCAATTACCTCCCCTGCAGGTTTCCATTTGCTGAAACCAGAGTTTACTGCATATATTTTCTTATCAGCATAAAAAATCACCAGGTTTATTTTATCGATGTAAAAAAGGTAATCCTTTAGTTGCAGGTCATCTGTTACAATATTTACAGCCGGGTAATTATAGGTTACCAGGTATTTCATGGCGGCTTCGGCTAAAGTATCATTACCGGCGGGCATCAGTTTTATATCTGATTGCAGGCTTTCATCAATCTCATTGGCTATTACCCAATCTATTTTAATACCGTAGGCATTTATTTTTTCAGCTGTTAATTGGGTAACTATCACCGTGGGGCTCCACTCCAGCAACTGTCCCAGTAATTCATCAGAGAAATTATCCAGGCCCAGTACCAGCAATGCCGGTTCCTGCTTTTCGCGAACTACATGATGAGATGACATATGAGGCAAGTTAGCGATTTGAAACTTCTGATAAATAAAAAACCTGGAATTAGTTTGGCAAATGCCGCTCCATTCCAGGTTTTGATCATAACCCTATTACAGTTATGTATATGTCTTTGTTGTACTAGGTAAACAGATTACGCAATGTAACACTTTCGCGTTCTTTAGACCGGATCAGGAACGTTATGAACCAATTAAACAATATCGAGACGCCGAATATGGTAAATATCAACGTGGAGTTGCTGATATTACCAAACATAAATACAATGAGTATCGATACAATATTAAAGCCTGATAAAATAAGCGTAGTTTGTATATGGTTGTAACCAAGTGTTAAAATACGGTGATGGATATGGTTACGATCAGCACTAAATGGCGAATCACCATTAATTATACGTATGGTAAACACACGCAGCGTATCAAACACAGGGCCTATTAATATGGCAACTGCTAATGCCGGCGCTGAAATTATATCGGGCAATTTACCTCCTGAAAATTTATTCAGTTCAATAAATTTCAAAGCCATTATTGCTGATATTAATCCTAATAATAACGAACCCGTATCACCCATAAATATTTTTGCAGGGCTAATATTGTACCTTAAAAAGCCGATGGTAGAACCTACCAGGGCTAATGCCACAGCGGCCAGTTCATATTGCCGCATGTATATAAATAACCCGGCAAAAGTACCATTAACTATTATACCGGTTAATGAGGCTAACCCATCAATGCCGTCAATAAGATTAAAGGCATTTACAATAAGTATAATTATTAATATGGATAATGCCGCGCTTACACCGTATGGCAGGTCGAACACACCAAATATGCCATACAAACTGGTAAGGCGTATATGGCCCAGTACAACCAATATAGCACCTACAAATGTTTGCATTAAAAATTTTGTGCTTGAATTAACACCAGATAAATCATCTTTTAAACCCATAGCAAATAGTATGATACAAGCTGCAAGCATGTAGTTCGTCGGTAATGATTTATCGGCAAAGCCAAATAATAATGCGGTAATGGTAAAGCTTACAAACATTGCAATACCGCCAAGGCGCGGTATGCCATGGTCATGTTGCTTTCTAAAACTCCCTAAATCATCATATAAGTGCCTTGCCCGTGCTACGTGCAATATAGATGGAATGGCTGATAAGGTAAGCCCCATTGAAAACACAATGATAAAGGTATAAGAAAGAAAAGGATAAGTATGTAAATAATCAGGCATATGTGAGGGTTTATTGTAATTATTAATTATTAATCTGCAATAAACGTTCCCCAGTAGCCTCCCCTATTTTAAACAGCTAAAAATATTGAACTATTTTTCTCAATGGCTTGATAATCAATGATAATAAAGGAAATTGAATACCATTGCTACGCATAGCCCTTAAATCAGACTTCCACGCCTTTACCCGATTAGTGGGGCTATTATTACTCATTCCTCCACACTGCATTTTAACCATCACTTTATTAATATAACAAATACGAATACTATTCATATGCATAAACCTGAGCATCAGTTCATAATCTGCCGCTGTACCATAATCCAGACTATAATAGCCAAAACGATCAAATAGTTCTCTTTTACAATAAAAAGTAGGGTGTGGAGGCATCCATCCGAGGTTAAAAATACCCCTTTTATAATTTTTGCTACGCCATTTGCGGATAATTTTCCCCTGTTCATCTACATAGTCGAGATCGCCATAAGCAATATCGGCATTTTGTTCGGTAAACATGGCCGCTACTGATTCTAATATGTCATCAGAAGCAAAAAAATCGTCGGCATTAAGTGTGCCTATAATATCCCCGGTAGCATGTCGTATACCCTTGTTCATGGCATCGTACACACCCTTGTCAGGCTCTGATACAAAAATAGTTATGTGATCCTTATACTTATTTATACGCTCAATAGTAGTATCTGTTGATCCCCCGTCGATAATAATATATTCAACATTTTTATATTTTTGTGCAACCACAGATTCTATGCACCTGTCAATTGTGGCCCGTACATTGTAGGTGACAGTTATTAATGATATTTTAAACTCCTGCATTTCAGAAAAATAAATCTAATTTAAAAGCGCAAATTATGTATTTTTGCTCTCACGCCCTAATTATATGAATAGAACCTTTACTCGATTCTTAGTTTTCACTTATTTAATTCTCGGCACCCTTCTTACTTTTACCTCGTGTTCTTATAAACAAGATCAAATACTGTTTGAGCAAAGAGCTTCACTGGCAGATACAGCCAGAACAAAAGATTCAACTTCGTTAGATAGCTATCGTATTAAACCTCAGGACATACTCCAGATACGTAACCTGCAAAACATGTCGTACATAGTTGGGGATATGGGTACCACGGGCTCATTGTCACCAACACCGTCATCAACATCGTCAGTAAACAGTTCAGTTTCGCAAGGGCAAACCTACCAGGTTGAAGTTGACGGTAATGTGGCCTTACCTGTTATAGGCCATATACATGTTGCAGGGCTAACCCGGCTGGAAGCCTCAAACAAAATAGAAGCGCTTTATCGTGAAAAGCTGCTTAAAGACCCTATTATTGAGTTAAAAATTGTAAACCTGCAGGTAACCATACTTGGTGAAATAAAAACCCAGGGCAATTACCCTTTAGTAAAAGACAAAACCACGTTAATTGAAATGATTGGCGAGGCGGGTGGCCTTACCGATAAAGCCAATGAAAAAACCATAAAGATCATCAGAGGTAACCCCAAAAAACCTGAAATTACAGAAATTGATCTTGGTAGCGTAGCCTCAATATCAGACCCGGCAACTATACTTAAAAATGGCGATATCATTTATATAGCAGAAAGCAAACGTGCAATTAAAACAGATAAGCTGCAAACTTTCTCAACTGTAATTCAGCCTGTTTTGCTTATAATTAACACTGCTTTAATAATTTTTACGCTTACACGTAAATAATGGAAGAAACCGACAAGATATCGAAGAAGCTGCCTAATCAGGAGCTTGATTATTTTAAGATTGCAAAAATACTCATAAGCCGCTGGTATTGGATAGCAGCCTCTATAGCTGGATGTATGTTAATAGCATATGCCTATTTATGGTACACACCAAAAAACTATGCTACATCGGCCACGATGAAGTTTGAGGAGAAGAAATCTGAGATCTCAGATCTTGTAAGTGTTATAAATGCTGATAAAGGGCCGTCAAAAGTACAGAGTGAAACTTATGTGATACAAAGCCGCAGCTTAATACTTGATGCTATTAAGGATCTGGATTACCGTATCAGCTTTTATGTAGGCGGCCGCATACGTACAAGTGATCTTTACCCTGAAAAACCTTTAAGTGTCCAACTGTTAAAGTTCGACAGTACTAATTATTTTCATGATCTGATCAGCTTTCAGCCAGTTAATAACAATTCATTTAGCCTTAGTTATAAAATAGCAGGCAAAACCGTAAAAAACATATTTAATTATAATAGCCCAGTAAGTGTGGGGCCAACGGCATTCAGCATTAAAAACCCTGGTTTTATATTAAAAAAGGTTGTTTATCTATTTAAGTTTAACACACCCGAAGACTATCTGGGCCGGGTAAAGGGCGGCTTGCGCACCAACGAAGTAACAAAAAACTCAAACATCATCTCACTACAGCAAACCGATTACAATCCTCAGTTTGCAGCCGACGTATTAAACGCGATAATGATGGAGTATTTGAATTATGACCGCAATCAAAAAACATTGTCGGCCACACAAATGATCCATTTCATTCAAAACCAACTTGATACTCTTTCTGCAGAGGTTCGGGGGTCGGCCAATAAGATCAAACAAAACAAGGAAGATTCAAAGGTTATTGATGTTACCACCGCAGCACAAAGCGAATTAGCCGCAGCCAAAGACCTGGAATCACAGATCTCCCTGCTGAAAATACAGGAGATAGCCATAGACCAGCTTAAAAAGCAAATTACCAGTGAAGTAGATAACGCAAACATTAACTTCAAAATGGAGGGTGTAATTGACCCTCTGCTCGGCGCGTTAGTTGAAACTCTTGATGGCCTGTTGCTGAAAAGAAGCGATTTGTTAAAGCAGTTCAACGCCAACTCACAACCTATACAGGATTTAAATCAGCAAATATTGCAGATAAAGAATGCTGCCCTAAATAATATTAACGAATCACGTGTACGCATTGAAAAAAGCATAGGCTATCTCAATGATAAATTGACCCAGGTTAACCAGCAAATAGCATCACTGCCTGAAGCCGAACGCGAAATGGTTAGCCTGAAACGCGATTTTGAGGTTAACGATAAAGTTTACGCTTTTCTGTCTGAAAAAAAATTAGAAGCACAAATAAGCCGCTCGGCAATATTACCCGGCGCTACAATTATTGAACAGGCACAGCCTAACTATAACCCTGTTTCGCCAAATGAAGGTGGTATACATCGCACAGCCATAATTTTAGGTATACTTTTAGGCTTAGGCTTAATCATATTGATCAGGGTTCTAAACCCTTATATATATGATAAGGAAACTATTGAAAGCCTTACAACCATACCTATATTGGGTATCATCAGGAAATTTCCTGACGATATGGACTCCGACAATAAACAAATCCTGGCTATAAGTAAACCAAAATCTGTTTTTGCCGAATCAGTACGTTCTGTGCGTACCAACTTAAGCTTTTTGGCTTCAGAAAAAACCAGCAAAGTGATCTGCGTTACCTCAGAAGTAGCTGGTGAAGGAAAATCATTCGTGGCTATTAACTTGTCAAGCACGTTATCACTTATTGATAAAAAGGTAATATTGATAGCAGCCGATTTACGCCGTTCAAAAATCCACAAAACCTTTAATGTGCCAAATGATAAAGGTTTAAGTAATTATCTTGCCAATCAATGTACCATTGACGAGGTTATATTGCATTCCAAGCAGGAGAACCTGGATTTTATGGTGTCGGGCTCTGTCCCGCCTAATCCGTCAGAGCTTTTACACAGCCCACGTATGACCACCCTTATTGAGGAGCTAAAAACCAGGTACGATATTATTATGATCGATACCGCTCCGATAGGCCTGGTATCTGATGCTATACCACTTATTAGGAACAGTGATATTAATGCCTTCGTTATCAGATCTGGTAAATCAAAATATTATGCAGCTACAATACCGCAACGTATTGCTCATGAATATCAACTGGAAAATACAGTAATTATATTAAATGCGTTTGCTGAAGACCTGCTGCACTCCAGGTATTATACCACTAAGTTTACAGGCGAAAATTACGGTAGCCGGTATTATTATTATTCTGATTATCTGGGTTACGAAAGCTCCGGCTATTACGTAGATTCTGACAAGGAAAAGTGGTGGGACATTAGTCGTTGGTTTAAAAAATAACAGGTAAACAGTTTATGGGTGTAAAATTAGATACAGGCAAATGGTACCCGGTTTACACAAACCCACGAGCTGAAAAAAAAGCGTATCAATCTTTGATGAACAAAGGGGTTGAAGCTTACCTGCCCTTACAACGGCAGCTTAAAAAATGGAGCGACCGGAAAAAATGGGTAGAAGAACCCTTTATTAAATCATACCTGTTTGTGCGTATTAAAGAGCACGAGCAGGCCGAGGTGTTAATGACAAACGGAATAGCGCGGTTCTTATATTTTGGTGGCAGAATTGCCGCCATGCCCGACCGGCAGATAGAACAGCTCAAATTATTAATAACAAGCCCGTTTGAACTGGAAGTAACTGAAGAAAATTTGCAGCCGGGCGAGAAAATAATTATAAAAGCAGGTCCGCTTAAAGGTATGACCGGTGAGATCATATCATACCGGTCACAAAAGCAGTTGGCATTAAGGCTTGAAAGCCTGGGATGCACTATCATAGTACATGTTGCAGCCTCAATAATTGATAGATTTTAAAAGGAATACTATATTTTAATACCAAACGGCATTGTTGGTTAATTTAATGCCATTATTTCAATACGCCGAGCATATTTTATTTTTAATAAAATGCTTATAAACAGTTAGTTACAATCAATCAATGTGACTGACGCGGCGAAGCCATGAATATACCCCACTTATGTGCAGAATTACTGGAATAATATCGTACAGGTTACAGCCGGACGAGATCAAAACTAAGGTGAAAACCATGTGCCATGCGTTACAACACGGCGGCCCTGATGATGAGGGCATTTTTTCGGATAATGAAAAACACCTGGTATTTGGCCATCGACGGCTATCAATCATTGATTTAAGCAGTAATGGCCACCAGCCAATGGCCGATGTACACGAAAAAGCGTGGATAACTTTCAACGGCGAGATATATAATTATCAGGAGTTAAAAAATGAACTCTTGCTTGCCGGCGCAGGTTTTCATTCAGGTACTGATACCGAAGTTATTATTCAGGCTTATTTATATTGGGGCATTGAGGCATTCAATAAGTTACGTGGCATGTTTGCATTTGCGCTTTATGATAAAGCAAAAGCATTAACTTATCTGGTACGCGACACAGCAGGCATAAAGCCCTTATATTATCACATTGATAATGGACAGCTTAGTTTCGCATCCGAAGTAAAAGCACTGAAAGCTGCCGGCATAGCAACTGAACCTGATAACCAATGGCAGGTACGTTTCCTGGCATTCGGGCATATACCAGAGCCATATACCACATTAAAGAATGTGTTCAGCCTGCCCAAAGGGCATTTTTTATGCTGGGATAATAACAAAAGCACATTTACAACCGGCGAATATTATAAACATACCAGGGAATCGTACATCACTAATGAAACTGAAGCTAAACAGCTTATTCATGATGCTTTAACATCTTCTATCGACCGCCAGCTGATAGCTGATGCGCAGGTTGGCGTTTTTTTAAGCGGGGGTATTGATTCAAGCCTGATTACTTTACTGGCAAACCAACAAAAGAAAACCCAGTTAAAAACTATCTCGATATTTTTTAACGAAAAAGCTTATGATGAAAGCGCTTATCAGAATGCAGTGTTTGATGAGATACAGGGTGAAAAGTTCACACATTTGGTAAAACAGCAGGACTTTGAAGAATCCTTTCCGCAGATACTGGCTGATATGGATATGCCTACTACCGATGGCATTAATACGTGGTTCATTAGCAAATATGCACAGCAGGATGGCCTGAAAGCTGTATTATCAGGCCTCGGTGCCGATGAACTTTATGGCGGCTACCCATCATTTAACAGGATAAAATATTTAAAATATTTAAGGCAGATACCCGCACCACTGGTTTCACTCGCGTTGCCTTTTGCTGCAGATCAGTATAAAAAGATAGAGTTTTTATCGCATGATCATCCCCTGGCCGATTACCTTTTATTACGCGGACTGTTTACCCCTGCCGATATAGCTAAAATACTTAATGCCGACACCAAACAGGTAACCGATATATTATTCAGCGATACTATTACAACAGGGTGCAAGCATTATGATGGGGAATACGCTGCCTGGATGGAAACTAACCTGTATATGCAAAATCAACTATTACGCGATACTGATGTAATGAGCATGAGCCACGGGTTAGAAGTAAGGGTGCCCTTTCTTGATGAGGATTTTCATCGCTTAACTATGCGTATCTCGCCTGATATAAGGTTTAGTAAAGTACAGGCCAAAAAATTACTGGTTGATAGCTTTAAAGATATACTCCCCGAAAAGATCTGGAACAGGCCTAAAATGGGATTTTCATTTCCATTGCAACAATGGATGCAACAGCTTCCTGCAATTAGCAATGACAGTTTGTACAAGGGGAAAACGGCCCAAAACGTAATCAAAAAATTTAAAGAAAATAAGGTGCATTGGTCAAAAAGTTTTGCACTATACCAACTGAAAGCGCATGAGTAAAAAAGTAATGCTTTTTAGTTTACAAACGTTTAGCACAACTGGTGGCATCCAAAAAATGACCCGCACACTTGCGCATGCGCTTTACCATGTTACACTACAAAATAACTGGGATTTTAAAATGTTCGTGGCTTATGATGCAGATCATGATCTGATGCCGCAATATCTGCCTTCAGAAAACTTCAGGGGTTTTAACTCAAACAGGGTTAGCTTTGTACTGCAATCATTAAAAGAAGCTGCCAAAGCCGATGTTATAGTACTAAGCCATATCAACCTGTCATTTATAGGTGTAATTGTAAAAATAATTAACCCTAAATGTAGGGTATGGCTTATAGCGCACGGTATTGAGGTTTGGCGGCCACTATCAAAGCTTAAGAAAGCACTTTTAGCAAAATGCGATAAAATTATATCGGTAAGCAATTTCACCCGGCAACAGGTAATTACCATGCATAATGCCGATGAGGCTAAATGCGTTGTTTTAAACAACGCGATAGATTCATTCATGAAACTGCCGCATACATTTTCAAAGCCGCAAAGGCTGCTTACTAAATATGGCTTAACCGGTAACGAGCCTTTAATATTTACCTTAACAAGGCTGGCAGCTTCAGAACAATATAAGGGCCACGAGCAGGTTATAAAAGCTGTAAGCAAGCTAAAAATCAAATTCCCTACTATTAAATACATGCTTTCGGGGCAATATGATACAGAAGAAGGCATCAGGATAAAAGAACTTATAGCCGAAAATAACGTACAAGAGCAGGTAATATTAACCGGCTTTGTAGCCGAAAAAGATTTGTCTGATCATTTTTTGTTAGCCGATCTGTTTGTACTGCCCAGTAAAAAGGAAGGCTTTGGTATTGTGTTTATTGAAGCGCTGGCATGTGGACTACCTGTTATTTGCGGCAATGCCGATGGCAGTATTGATGCCATTCGCAAAGGTGAACTGGGCAAAGCAATTGACGTTAACAACGTAACCGAATTGGAAGAAGCAATAACCGAGAGCTTAACAGAGCCACTAACTTTACAACAACGCGAAAATCTGCAGCAGCAATGCTTGCATCATTTTAACGAACAAGATTATATGAATAAATTACAGCAATTATTAAGTAATGGATCAATCAGCTAATAAAGAGCATTGGGATATTGAGATCAGCGCTAAAAGCAGTCTGCTCGACCTAAAGCTGAAAGATACCTGGCATTACCGCGACCTGCTTTTTCTGCTGGTACGCCGCGATTTTGTATCATTTTACAAGCAAACCATATTAGGCCCGCTTTGGTTTTTTATACAGCCCATAGTTACTATTTTAATTTATAACCTGGTATTCAGCAACCTGGCCGGTATAAAAACTCCGGGAGTGCCGGCACCGCTCTTCTACCTGGCAGGCACCATCCTGTGGAATTATTTTTCAGATTGCCTTACAAAAACATCAACTGTGTTTAAAGATAACGCGGCCATGCTGGGAAAGGTTTATTTTCCAAGGCTTATTATGCCCTTGAGTATTGTGCTATCAAATCTGGTAAGGTTTGCTGTTCAGTTTATCTTATTCATAGCGCTAATCGGCATTTATTATGCAAAGGGCATTGTTCTTATTCCAACCGTTATAATATTGCTGTTTCCTTTGCTTATCATTCTTATAGCCGCTCTGGGGCTTGGTTTTGGCATGATTATATCAGCCGTAACCACAAAATACCGCGACCTGGCTTTTGTGGTCACATTCGCTGTTCCCTTGTTAATGTATACTACTACCGTTATTTATCCATTATCAACCGCAATTACCAAATACCCCAAATACAGCTGGATAATAAAGTATAACCCCGTAACCCCGATAATTGAAACTTTCAGGTACGGGTTCTTCGGCTCGGGAGATTTTAGCTGGGGCCTGTTAGGATATAGCTGCACGGTAACTGCTGTTATACTCTTTTTGGGTATAGTTATTTTTAATAAAGTAGAAAGAACCTTTGTTGATACCGTATAATGACTAAAGTTATAAAAGCAGAAGGGCTGTCAAAAGCATACCAGTTAGGCGATTTTGGTACAGGAACCGTTTCGCGCGATTTGGAGCGTTTTTGGGCGAGGATGCGTGGAAAAGAAGATCCCTTCCTTAAAATTGGCGAAACTAACGACCGTACCGTAAAAAGCAACAGCGATATTGTATGGAGTATAAAAGATATCAACTTTGAAATAGAGCAAGGCGATGCCGTGGGCATTATTGGCCGCAATGGCGCGGGCAAAAGCACCCTGCTTAAAGTATTAAGTCGTGTTACCTCCCCTACTACAGGTTCTGTAAAAGTAAAGGGTCGTATAGCCAGCTTGCTCGAAGTTGGTACGGGATTCCATCCTGAATTAACCGGGCGCGAAAACATATTTTTAAATGGAGCTATACTGGGCATGCGCAAAAGCGAGATCAAGCGTAAGTTTGATGAGATAGTAGCCTTTGCAGGGGTTGAACGTTATATTGATACGCCGGTAAAACGGTACTCATCGGGCATGTATGTACGCCTGGCCTTTGCAGTTGCCGCGCACTTGGAATCAGAGATACTAATTGTAGATGAAGTACTGGCCGTAGGCGATGCCGAGTTCCAAAAGAAATGCCTGGGCAAAATGGGTGACATCAGCAAAGGCGAAGGCAGAACGGTATTATTTGTGAGCCATAATATGGGTGCTGTAAATTCACTTTGTACCAGTGGCATCTACTTAAAAAATGGCATGATCGAAAAACGCGGCGATATCGTTTCTGTTATCCAGCATTATAATTCGGTTAACCAAACGCTGTCTGCTGCTGCTGGCTCAGCTTCTTCAAAGCCTCAGATCACCCAGGTGATAATTGATGCTGATGAAATCATAAGGGGTAATTTAAAATGCACGATTTTTTTTAATTCACCTTTTATAATTGGATCGCCAAATGTGGGTGTAGTAATTAAAACAGCCTTTGGCACTCCCGTATTTGGCACCAACTTTAAGCTGCACGCGCTTAACCACACCAATACACCTGTGCAAAATGGCCACGCTACACTATTTGTTCCCGATTTGCCGCTGCATTACGGAACTTACCTGTTAAGCGCCTTTTTAGGCGACGACCAAACCGATTTCGATTTGAAGATTGATTATTTAACTTTTGATTTCTTCCCTAAAAATAAACTGCTCCACCAATATAATATCGAAGATATTGGAGCAGTGCAGGTTAACGCCGATTGGTCGCTTTTGGCAGATAACACTTAATTATTAATCATCCCAATTGAAACCGCGTTTAAACATAGCAAAGTTTTTCAGGATACTATCCGCTAAAATAGCCGGGATAAACCTAAACTATGCTGTTAAAGTCCATCCGCGCGTTACTTTAAAGCTTACGTTTTTAAACAGGAGCACCGGTTCAATCAATATAGCCAAGGATTGTGAAATAGGAACCGGGGCCTTTATAAACTCATACGGTGGGAAAATTGACATTGGGGAATTTGTATATATTGGTGAATACGTGGTAATCTACGGTCACGGGGGGATAGAAATCGGCGAGAAAACATTAATAGCAATGCACACCTGTATAGTTTCATCAAATCATACTATTCCGGGGCAAGATATTCCTATCAGGTCGAAGCCGGATATATTACTACCTGTTAAAATAGGATCAGATGTTTGGATTGGCGCCGGTTGCAAAATACTAGGTGGTGTTACTATTGGTGATGGTTGTGTTGTTGGGGCAGGTTCGGTAGTAACAAAAGATCTGCCGCCTTACAGTATAAGCGTTGGTAACCCCGCCAGAGTTATTAAATACCGTGAAGAATAACGGCACGCTGATATTCAAAATTCAATAAGGATTACGAAAAGATCAAAACGATTCCAGCGATTGAATTGCAGGAAAAACTAAATAAAATATTACTTGAGTTTAAATAACAACATACCTGCTGTATCGGTAATTATACCAACCTATAATCCCGGTTTACAAAATCTGCAGCAAACGTTAAATGGCTTAAAAAATCAAGGCCTGCCCGCAGATCAATGGGAATGTATCATTGTAGATAATGCATCGGTTAACAATACACTTCAATTAATTGATATCAGCTGGCACCCTAATCTCAGGATCGTTAAAGAAGACAGGCAAGGGTTAACTTTTGCACGATTAAAGGGCTACGAAGAAAGCAAAGCCAATTTGATGATATTGGTAGACGATGACAATATCTTAGATCCTGATTATTTATCAATGGCGCTGGCTTTATTTAATAAACATGCAAAACTTGGCGTTGCAGGAGGCAAAAGCGTCGGTGTTTTTGAAACCCAGCCCGAAGATTGGTTTCAGCAGTTCTATGGTTTGGTTGCCGTAAGGCCATATGAGCAGCCCCAAACTATTACCTGTAATTTATCAAACGGCTATCCACCCATTGCCCCTATTGGTGCAGGGATGGTATTAAGCCGTAAATGTTTTGAACAATATTATAACTATATCAAATCAAACAAAAGCATAGTAAAAGACAGGACAGGTAATAGCTTAAGCTCCGGAGGTGATAACGAGATCAATATTATCGCATTAAAAAACGGATTTGAGGTTGGTTATTTTCCCGAATTAAACCTGCAACACCTTATAAACAATGGCCGATTAGCTGTACCGTATCTAAAAAGATTAAATTATTCATCTAATAGCTCGTGGGTAAAGGTATTATATGCTCATGATCTGTGTCCGTGGAAACCAATCTCTCCATTAGGCCTCATACCCAGGAACATCAAAGCGTTCTTCACTTATAAGCCATGGAAAAGCCCGGTGAACGCCATTAAATACTATGGTGCTTGTGGATTATTCAAAGGCCTATCAGAATTAACCTGATGGTAGTTCTTAACCTTTGGCTAATATTTAACGTTAAACATAATATATTTCATTAACATCTGCCTTGCAAAAAGTAATCAATTTCTTATACCGCACCCCAAAATCAAAATTAAAAACCTATAAACGTTTTGGCGGCTACTATAATTACCAAAAGGTAATTAACGGTAATAAGCAAATGCACAGGGCAGCATATAAATTGCCTGTTTATTTTTTAACGGGTAAAAAGTATATTCACCAAACACTGTTCTGCATATATTCATTAATAAAAGTTAGTAACGAGCATTATCATTTTATATTGGTTGATGATGGTTCGTTTACTGCTCCGTTGATCGAGTTAATCAATACAAAATTACCCGGGGCCACTATCGTATCCGGTGCGCAGATAGAAAGTAACTTAGCCAAATACTTACCGGCTGATAAGTACCCGGTTTTACACCATAAACGCAGCGTATATCCGCATATTAAAAAAATGCTGGATGTTCATACTGCCGGTATCAGCGACTGGAAACTGGTATTGGATTCCGATATGCTTTTCTGGAAAGAGCCCAAAGCTATGATCAACTGGCTCAAAAACCCCGACAGGCCACTACATATGGTTGATGTTATAAACAGCTATGGCTATTCGCCGGAACTAATGTATGAATTATCTGGATCTGAGATTCCAAAACTGATTAATGTTGGCGCTATAGGCCTAAATAGTAGTGCATTAAACTGGGATGAGATAGAGTATTGGGTAAAAACGCTTGAAGAAAAAGAAGGCACCAGTTATTATCTTGAACAGGCATTATCGGCTATGCTGATAGGACAAACGCCATCAGTTGTTTTAGATAAGGACGAGTATAAAGTAAACCCATCAGCTGCCGATCTGAAACAGACAGCAAACACATTGCATCATTATGTCGATCTGTCAAAAGAAATATATTTGAAGAACGCCTGGAAACTGGTACATGGTTAGTCCTTTAGTTTCAATTTGCATGCCTGCTTATAATGCGGGACTATACATTACTGAATCAATTAATTCAGTGATTAATCAAACCTATAAAAATTGGGAACTGATCATCGTAAATGATGGTTCTACCGACAATACAAGCACTCAGCTTGAAAAGTTACAGGACGATAGAGTAAAAATTTATCACCAGGAGAATAAAGGCCAATGCGCTGCTGCCAATAAAGCATTCTACCTATCAAAAGGGGAACTGATTAAATTTATGGATGCTGATGATTTAATATCTCCTGATTTTATTAAAAACCAGGTTGAAGTTATCGCTGGTAATGAAACTACAATTGCATCGGCTTCATGGGGAAGATTCTATAACAACGATTTAAATACTTTCAGGTTAGTATCGGATAATATTAAAACCGATAGGGCGCCTATTGATTGGCTGGTTGAATCGATGACCGGAAAGCAGGTGATGTTGCAATGTGCCTTATGGCTGATCCCAAGATCTATATTAACTTCATCAGGCTTATGGAACGAAGATTTGTCATTAATAAACGACTTTGAATTTTTTATACGGGTATTCTTAAAAGCCGAAAAGATCAGCTACACCAGCAATGCCATATTATATTACAGAAGCGGCTTAAATCAATCCTTATCTGGATTAAAATCAAAAAAGGGGGCTGAATCTGCTTATAAATCGATCAATTTAGGCGTTAAGCATATGCTTGATTATGAAAACAGTCCTCGGATAAGAAGCCTTGCAGCTAATCATTTTCAGCATTTTGTTTATGATTTTTATCCATCGCATATAGCTGTTGTTAGCAAGGCCGAACAAAAGATCAAAGAATTTGGAGGTTCAACTATTTTATATGCTTCCAGAGGTTACACTAAAATATTAACACAAATCATTGGCTGGAAAGCTTGTAAAAAAATCAAGCACACTTTATCAGCATTTAAAAATGATTAAATCTATAAATAATGCCTGCCTGTAGAGTTTACCTGTTTACTTATGATCGTAATGAAATGCTTAAACGGGCTATTGCCGGTTTAATTGATCAAACATTTACGGATTGGGTATGCGAGCTGCACAATGATCTGCCCGGCAATACTTTCCCCGAAGAATACGTAAGATCGCTCGGCGATGACCGTTTTATCATAAAAACGCACCCTGTAAATTTAGGTACTACCAAATCATTCAACCTGGCTTTTGCCGGTTGCGACGAAGATTACGCCACCATGTTGGAAGATGACAACTGGTGGGAGCCTACTTTTTTAGAGGAGATGATCCAGATAATGGAAAAAGATAACGGCATATCTGTTAGCTGGTGTAACATGCATATCTGGAGAGAGAATGAAGACCGCACCTGGCAGGATACCGGCAAAACTATCTGGCCCGTTAACAACGACCGTTTTTTTACCTGGCCGCAGCCATCACAGGCGTTAGGGCATCTTCACTCAACGGGGGCTATGTTATACAGAGGTAGTAAAGCTGCGCAATATCAAATCCCACCCGGTTCCCTATCAAACGCGGTAGAAGTTATCAGGGAAAGGGCTTTTGAGCACCCCATATTCTTAAATTCAAAAGTACTGGCCAACTTTTCGCAAACACTGGTTACCAGCCAAACCAAGGACAAAATAAAATGGACGGGCACACTGATCATGACAGTGGCATCATACATTAACAGCAGCAGTGACCCAACGGCCACAACCAAACAGTTATTGGAGTTTTATCGGGCACGCAGGCCATCTCCAGTTGCGGTATTTTTCCTGGCGGTTTGCTTCTACCTGAAAAAGCCATCATTACTGCTTAATTTAAATGCTAATGACTGGTACAGAACCATCAGATGGTGTGTGGGAAATATAGCCAACATAAAACCAATGGCGGCATATTTAAAAAGCCAGGAAGCAACCTGGAACTATTTAAAAACCAATACAAAACAATTCGAATCAGTTTAATTACCAGCCAACACAAATGCGCATACTCTTAATTATGAATCCCGGCATTCCCGTTCCTCCCAAGTTGTACGGAGGGATTGAACGCATTGTATACCTGTTAGCCGAAGAGTACCACAGCCTTGGCCATGAAGTTACGTTACTTGCCGGGCCCGATTCCTATTGCAGCGGCACCACTATCGCCTTTGGCTCAAACAAAGCCAAACAAACCAAATGGGATAACATAAAAGAGATTGCATATGCCTGGAAGTTCTTAAAAACCCGTCATAAAAATTTTGATCTCATCCATAATTTTGGGCGGTTGATCTATTATTTGCCTGTTTTAAATTCCCCGGCGAATAAAATAATGTCATATCAGCGGCAGATATCAACTAAGGGAATAGAATTCATGTCGGCAAGAGCGAAGCACCTCACTTTTACTGGCTGTAGCAATTACTGTGTATCCACAGGTAATGTTGCCGGCAGGTGGGCAACGGTATATAACGCGCTCGACTTTTCAAAATACGACTTAAAGGAAAATGTTCCTGCTGATGCGCCATTAATGTTTTTAGGCCGCCTTGATGAAATTAAAGGTTTACATACAGCAATGGATGTAGCCAAAGCTACAGGTTCCAAATTATGGATAGGCGGCAACATACCTACTACACCCGATAATTATGCTTATTATAAAAGGGAAATTGAGCCCCGAATTGATGGTGAGCAGATCATCTATTTGGGTGAATTAGATGACGAACAAAAAAACAATTATCTCGGCAAAGCAAGAGCAGTGTTATTCCCCATACAATGGGATGAACCATTTGGTATTGTAATGATTGAAGCTATGGCATGTGGTACCCCAGTTATTGCCTTTAAAAGAGGATCTGTGCCCGAAGTTGTTGATGAAGGTATAACCGGCAATGTAGTAACCACTGCCGATGAGATGATTGCCGCGGTTACCAATTTAAAAAACTTTAACAGATCTGCGTGCAGATTACAAGCTCATAATAAGTTTAATATTAATAAGATCGCCAGCGATTATTTAAATTTATATGAACATTAATCATTTAGTTGTGACTAATCATATCAACAATTGAAATATAAAGTATTACTGCTCACATCCGGCCAGCCCTCTATAAACCCGCGACTTGTTAAAGAAGCTGACGTTTTGAGTGATGCCGGTTATGACGTAACTGTACTTTATGTATACTGGAATGATTGGGCAACAAAATTTGATACTCCGTTATTACAAAACAAAAAATGGAAAGCCATACGCGTAGGTGGCGATCCGTACCAGCAAAAAACAACTTACTTTTTCAGCAGGCTGATTCATAAAATAAGCAGATCTATCATCCAAAAAATTGGCCCGGTAAATATGCTGTCGCAAATAGCTATATCCCGCGGCGCTTACTTTTTAACACGCGAAGCAAAAAAGCATAAAGCCGATCTTTATATCGGGCACAACATGGGCGCTTTAGCAGCAGTTATAAAAGCAGCTAAAAAACATAATGCAAAAAGTGGTTTTGATACTGAAGATTTTCACCGCCAGGAAGTAAGCGACGATAAAAATTCGCTCCACTACAAAAATGTTAAATATTTAGAGGATAAATATTTAAGCAAAGCTGATTACGTTACCTCTGCAAGTCCGCAGATTGCTGATGCTTATCAGCGGCTGTATCCCGGTATTGAGCCTGTTTCCATTCTTAATGTTTTCCCACAGGATACAAGCGTTAAAAAACGAACTGTTAATAACGGTATAATAAAGTTATTCTGGTTCTCGCAAACCATTGGTGCCAACCGTGGGCTTGAAGAAGTGATAGAGGCGCTAAACCGCTTGAATTCAAATAACATTGAGCTACATTTATTAGGCAACAGTAATGATAGCATCAAACAGCTGTTTTCAAATAAAGCAGCCGCTGGTAAACAGCAGGTCTTTTTTCATGAACCTATCTTAGCTGATGATCTTATTAGTTTTGCTTCACAATTTGATATAGGTTTGGCATCAGAAAACAGTACGCCTTTAAACCGGAATATTTGTTTAACAAATAAGATCTTCACCTACTTACAGGCTGGTTTAACTATCATAGCCAGCGATACAACGGCGCAAAAGGCATTTTTAAATGAGCATCCGGAGGTTGGAAAAGTATATCAAAAAAATGATATACAATCACTAACAAATATCCTGTCGGCTTACCAGGCCGATAGAGAATTCCTGCACAATACTTGCACCGCTTCATTAAAACTCGGCAGGGAAAAAATGAACTGGGAAAATGAAAGCAAAAAGTTTTTACAGTTAGTTCAAACCACCCTTAATACTTGAAATCAATCTTAACCTTTAAAAAATACTCTTCTCAGCCAAGTTGAAACGCGTACTCATCATTTCGCCCTGCCTCCCGCCAGTAAATGCTGCAGATATGCAGCGGGTGCGCATGAGCTTACCTTATTTCGAGGATTGTGGCTGGACGGCAGAAGTAGTCACGGTTGATCCCCAATATATAGATATGGTTAAGGATGACCTGTTATTAAAAAGCGTTCCCTCTGATATAAAAATACATACGGTTAAGGCTTTCGATAAAAAATGGACATCAAAACTGGGCCTGGGCAGTATAGCCTTACGCTCGTTATGGTTTTATAAACAAAAAGTTAACGCCCTGCTGAAAAAGCAGAAATTTGATCTCATCTACTTTTCTACAACCGCATTCCCGGTAACTATATTGGGCGCTTACTGGAAAAAACGCTTTAATATTCCTTATGTGATCGATATGCAGGATCCATGGCATTCAGAATATTATCGTAACAAACCCAAGGCAGAACAGCCTTCAAAATATTGGTTCTCCTATCGTTTAAATAAAACGCTTGAACCCATCGCCATGAAACAGGTGGGCGGGCTTATCAGTGTATCCGCAAGTTATATCGAAGATCTTAAAAACAGGTATCCTCAAATAAAGGATATCCCGTCATCCGTAATAACCTTTGGCGCATTTGAACCCGACTTTAAAATTGCAGCAGAAAATGCCGATAAATTTAATTCATTATTAGATCCGGCTTTCACTAACCTGGTTTATATAGGCCGCGGTGGCTATGATATGCAAAGGGCAATTGATTTTCTTTTCCGGGCATTTAAAGCCGGATTAGAAACTAACCCTGATGCCTTTCAATCAATAAAAATGTATTTTATTGGTACAAGCTACGCACCTGAGGGTCAGGGAAAACAAACTATTATGCCACTGGCTAAACAATATGGTATTGAAAACAATGTTGTTGAAATCACCAACCGCATTAGTTATTACCATACCCTGATAACATTAACACAGGCCGATGCATTATTTATTCCCGGTTCTGACGATCCTAAGTATACCGCGTCAAAAATATATCCATACCTGCTGGCTAAAAAGCCATTGCTAACTATTTTTCATGAAAACAGCAGCGCCAATACTGTATTAAGAACCTGTACTGAAAATACAGTGGTACAAACCTTCCCGGCTCAGGAAGATGGTATCATAAACACTGTAACCGATTTCCTTGTTAAACTGGCAAAAAAAGAGTTACCCGCTATTAAATTAAAAGATGAATTTAGCCGGTACAGCGCTGCAGCAATGACAGAAGCGCAAGCTGGGCTATTTAATAAAGTACTGACCAACAAATGAAAAAGCTGGCCATAATTACCACGCACCCTATTCAATACTACTCACCGGTATTTAAGTTACTGCACCAAAGGCAGCAAATTGAGATCAGGGTTTTTTATACCTGGGGCGAAGGTTCTATGAATAAATTTGATCCGGGCTTCGGCAAAACAGTACAATGGGATTTGCCTTTGCTTGAAGGTTACCCCTATGAATGGGTTACCAACACCTCTAAAAATCCGGGCTCAAGCAGTTTTAATGGCATTGTAAACCCCGGCTTAATCCAACAAATAAAAAGCTATGGGCCTGATGCTATACTGATTTATGGATGGGCATATGCCAGCCATTTAAAAGTATTAAGGCATTTCAAAAACAAAGTACCTATTATATTCCGGGGCGATTCAAACCTGCTCCGCGAGCAAAGCGGTTTTAAAACACTGCTCAGATTTGCTTTATTAAAATGGATATACACCCATGTTGATCATGCCCTGTATGTAGGCACAAACAACAAAGCCTATTTTAAAAAGTATGGGTTAAAGGAACAGCAGCTTAACTTTGCACCCCATGCCATAGATAATGAAAGATTTGCCCAAAACAGGGATGAAGAAGCAAAAGCGCTGCGTGACGAATTAGGCCTGAATGATAAAGACATACTTATTTTATTTGCCGGTAAGTTTGAAGATATAAAATCTCCCTTTTTATTGCTTGAGGCCTTTCAGTCCATAAACAAAGAAAATGTGCACCTGCTGCTTGTTGGCAATGGGGCGCTGGAAAATGAATTAAAATTAAAAGCAGCCGGAAACCCCAATATTCATTTTATGGGTTTTCAAAACCAATCTTACATACCCGTAGTATACCAGGCATGTGATCTTTTTTGCCTGCCATCAAAGTCTGAAACCTGGGGGCTTGCTATAAATGAAGCTATGGTATGCCAAAAAGCCGTTTTAGCATCAGATAAAGTTGGCTCAGCCATTGATCTGATTATCCCCGGTAATAACGGAGCCATATTTAAAGAATCGGCACTTGCTGATTTAGTTTTACAATTGAATACCTTAGCAGGAAAAAAACGGGAAGAATTAACATCAATGGGGAAATCATCCAGGCAAATAATTAACGATTGGAATTTCGAGAAACAAGCCCAGGCAATTGAAAAAGCTGTATAAATGAAAAACGTTTCGTTTGAAAGATATTTAATTCTGTATGTGCCATGGGTGCTTGCGCTATTGTTTCAATCAATGCCCACGGTGTCTTACCTCATTGCATGGGTCGGTTCATTCTTTATTTTTTATCTTGTATACGCAGGCAAAATAAAACCTTTGCCTACTGATCTCACTACTGCCGAACAGATTATGCGGCCTATCTTTATAGTCCAGATCATTTTTATTGGCTATATGGCCTGTTCGTCAATTTTTTACTTTTTAAACTTATACGGGTATAATAATTTCAAACAAACAAATGAATATCTGCTGGTAGATCAAAACCAATTGGCACTCGTAGCCCAATGCCAGCGATATTATGTATTGGGCCATGCCGCAATGGTTACCGGTATTCTGATATTTATGAAATATCCTGTAGAAACAAGATACTATATTGAAAAAGAAAAAATAGCCAATATGGTTCTGATAATGGCCCTGATAGCCTTTCCAGTATCTCTGTTTTTCTTAAATGTTCCTGGCCTATCTCAATTTTATTATCAATTAAACTCCTTAAGCTTTATTGCAGGCACGCTTGCACTGGCATTTGCCATCCCATTACAAAAAATATGGAACACTATTATATGCATTGTATTGTATTGTTTCAATTTTTATCAGGGGGTAATTTCCGGTTATAAAGAACCTATTATCATAAGTGTTATGGTGTTAGGTCTTTTTCTATATCCAAGCTATAAAAAAACAGTTCTGGTGATATTTGTTCCGGCGTTATTCTTATTATTCGTGATACTTCCCAAGTTCGCTGCCACGTTTCGCCAGAATGCGTGGTCGGGTGATACGCAAGCTGATGAGGCAACAGCCCTTGCGCTTGATGCGGCGCTGAATGATGATTCAAAAGATGGAACAAATTGGGATTTCCTGGTTAACAGGCTCAGCGAAGTAGACATGTTTACCATATACATTCAATCTACTCCCCAAAATATTGATTATTACGGCTTCCAGTTGTTAAAACAATCGGCAATAGTGCTTGTACCTCGGTTATTCTGGCCCGGAAAACCAATCACCGAAGACCTGGTAATGGAACGGGTATATGACGCAGGCGCGGTAAACAGAAATTCACAGGTTTCGGCCAAGCCGGCTTACATTGTAGATACTTATCTTTCGGGCGGTACGCTTGGTGTATTCATTGGCCTTTTTCTTTACGGCGCCATAGCCTCGATTATATCAGTTCAAGCCGAAAAACTTTTTGGCGGATATACCTTGGGTACTGCTCTCATTTTTACAGGCCTGTTCCAGATCTTTTGGCGGGGGCTGAGCTTTGAATTCCTGATCAATTCTGTTTTTTGGGGATATATCAGTATGCTCGTTATATTCAAGATCTTTACAGCAACCAAAATTTTAAAAGAGGCTTGAAAATACTGCAGATCAGCGCTTCTTATAAGCCGGCATATATTTATGGCGGGCCAATCATGTCGGTATCAATGCTGGCCGAGCAATTATCTAAACAAGGCGCCGAAGTAACGGTTTTTACAACTACAGCAAACGGCTTAAACGAATTATCGGTTACTATAAACCAACCTGTTATAATTGATGGCGTAACTGTTATTTATTTTAAGCGCATAACTAAAGATCATACCCATTTATCACCCGCTCTGTTAAAAAATGTCTGGCAAAAAGCCCGGGATTATGATGTTGTTCATATCCATGCCTGGTGGAATTTAGTTTCCATGTTATCGTGCCTCATAGCTGTAATGCGTAATGTAAAAGTTGTTGTATCACCCAGGGGAACGCTGAGCAATTACTCATTTAACAATAAAAATAACGGTGTAAAAGGATTAATACATACTTTTTTAACAAAGCCATTGCTTAAAAAATGCGATATCCATACTACTTCTGATAATGAATATGCGGCGGTTAAAAGTATCATACAGGCTAAGCATTTTTTTAATATTCCAAACTTCATCCGGCTTAATGTAAATAAACAATACACGGCTACTCCTGGTACCGATCACATTAAACTGATCTTTCTTTCGCGAATAGAAGAAAAAAAAGGCTTGGACATTTTATTTGACGCGCTTAAAGAGGTCAATATCCCATATCGGTTAACTATTGCGGGTGATGGTAATAGTGATTATATTAACTCACTTAAAGCCATTGCTGTAAACAATAATATCGATGGGGATATAGATTGGATAGGCTTTCAAACCAATAACAAGTTTGATCTGCTGCATGCACATGATCTGTTTATACTGCCCTCACATGACGAGAATTTTGGCAACGTAGTTATCGAAAGCTTGAGTGTAGGCACAGCAGTACTCATAAGCGAACAGGTGGGTTTAGCCGACTATGTGGCAACCCATAATTTAGGTTGGATATGCCAAACAAATGCCAAGTCAGTAAGTGCCGCCATCAATAACGTTAACACCAGGCCTGACGAATTACAACGGATAAGAAAAGAAGCGCCGGTAATTATTTTAGAGGATTTTAACTATAATAACCTGGCCATAAAATATATGAATATGTACAATCAAATAATTACGAAATGAGTGAATATCAGGAATTTGGCTATGAAAATGCCGAGCCTTTTCATACGTTTTTTTATATTCAAAAACAGTTGATCCCGCTGCTGGATAAAAACACCAATAAGTATATTTTAGATATGGGTTGTGGCAATGGTGCTATTGCTAATGACCTGATATCAAAAGGATTTAATGTTTATGGTACCGATGCCTCTGAGGCAGGAATCGCGATAGCGCGCCAGCAGCACCCCGACCGTTTTTTTATCCAGGATTTCTCAACCGAGGAATTACCGGAAGAACTCAAGGGGATAACATTTGATACCATCATTTCAACAGAAGTAATTGAACATTTGTACGACCCCTATAAGTTTGCCGAACTGTGCCGGAAAATTTTAGATGAAAGCAAAGGTGAGCTGATACTCACCACTCCTTATCACGGTTATTTAAAAAACCTGATGCTAAGTATATTTGATAGATGGGATACGCATATCGACCCTTTATGGCAAGGCGGCCATATTAAGTTTTGGTCGGTAAAATCAATTACCAAATTACTAAGCCAACGTGGTTTTAAGGTAACTGATTTTAGAGGGTGCGGCAGGCTGCCATACCTATGGATGACAATGTTGATTAAAGCAAAAGCAGTGTGACGCAAAATGAAATTTAGTGAAACCATTCTTATCTTACTGTCATCGATAGTCTGTCTAACTTGTAATAGCGCTCCCAAAAAGGAGAGAACTGATTTAGATAGCCAGATTTCATCAAAAAAGATTAAAAATCATTCCAAAGTCTCCGGCATCGCGGTTGTGTCAAGAGATAGTGCCGGTATAACCAAGTTACCTTTTGGGAGCAAAATATTAACAACCTATAAATTTCCAAAGAATTGGCAACCAGCTGACAATAGTGATGAGAATCCGGTTTTAAATAAAAACGATGAATACCTAAATAAACTGTCTGATTATTATTCAAAAGCACGCAAAATAAAATCGATAAATGGGCCTGAAATAACATCCAAGGTATATATAAAATTGGGTAATGACTCATTATTAGTCAAAGATCAACGTCAGTTTAAAAACGATTTCAAATATAGGCTGTCTAACATTGATAAATATGAACTTTATTATGTTTATGATGAATATAATTACGACCCCAAAAACTATAATCCTATTATTGCAAGTAAACACGATGAAATCTACATGGAAGTTGGAAGTCTCATCTTTTATGACCCTAAGACTAAAACCGCAAATATTTTAAATGTATATTATAGCATTGGTTATCCTGAAATTGAATATCATAGTGACAGATTTTTTTATTTCGGCAGTAATAAAACAATTAAAATTTTCGAAAGCAATGGAGACGAAAGCGGAAATAGTTTTGAAACAACACAGGAAATTAGTGTTTTAACAGGCAGCAAAATCATCGTAAAAAATTTAAATTAAGAAACTAACGTGACGGATAAGTTTTCGGTTATTGTATTAACTTATAACGAGGAGCGCAACATCAGGGCATGTATGGAAAGCCTCGTGCCGTTGAATGTTGACATATTTATTGTTGATTCCGGGTCTACCGATAAAACCCTCGAAATTTGTAATCAGTACACAGCCAACATTTTCCATCACCCCTTCGAAAACTACAGCGTTCAAAGAAACTGGGCTTTTAATAATCTTCCTATAACTACCGGCTGGATCCTTAATCTTGATGCCGATCATCGTGCTACTCCTGAACTTGTTACTGAGCTTACAGCTACATTTAATGAATCTATAGATGCTGATGTAAATGGTTTCCTGGTGAGCCGCAGAACCATGTTTATGGATAAATGGATAAAGCATGGTGGCCACTACCCTACTTATCATGCCATATTATTCAGAAAAGGTTTTGGCCAGTGCGAGGATAAATTATACGATCAGCACTTTAAAATAACCGGCAAAACCAAAATTTTGAAAGGTGATATGATAGATATCATCACCGAATCAATAAATACTTTTATTGCCAGGCATAACCATTGGGCAACTCTCGAGGCGGAATACCTGATTAGTACTGCCAATGATGATACTGTAAATGGCGAAGTAATAAAAGCCAAATTAACCGGCAACCCCATTGAACGCCGTCGCTATATTAAAAAACAATACGAAAGCTTCCCGCTATTTGTAAGGCCGGTCGTTTACTTTATAATCAGGTATTTTATACGGCTGGGGTTTTTAGATGGAACGGAGGGATTGATCTTCCATTTTTTACAAGGCTTCTGGTTCCGCTTTTTGATTGATGCTAAGATCTATGAAAAGAGAAAAAGTACAAACAAAACTTCGGGCTCAAACCAAATAACCGGGTTTATATTCTCGTTTATTTTTTTGCTCCTGCTCTTTTATTTCTTTAACATCATGTTTTTTGGGCTAACCAGCCCCGGCAATCATTACAGTCCTTTTTTGGCTGAACATTTAAATTATATACAAGGCCTGCGTTCCATATTATTGAATAGCAGTGCCTCTATATTAAATGCCCTTGGTTTTACGGCTATTACTAACAATACCGAGATGCTGGTTGTGGGCCATTACGCTATACAAGTAGTATACTCCTGTTTGGGCTTGGGTGTTATCAGTTTTTTTACAGCATTTGTACTGGCCTATCCTAAACCATTAAAAAAGAAACTGATCTTTATTGTGGCAGGCATCCTTACTATCGAATTTTTAAACGTGATCCGTTTCGTCCTGTTGGGCCTGTATTGGAATAAGAATACAGCCAAGGTAATTGATCATCATACTATATTTAATATCATTATCTATATTATTATAGCTATAAGCTTGTATTTTTGGGTAAAGAACCCGGTTATCGAAAACAAGGAGCATGCAGCAAACTAACCTTTCAGCCTATAATAATTACCCCTTCCATCCGGGTGGTAACCCGCTGAAAAGGATAATATGGTTTTACATCAACGCCGTTATTTTTAAAACAAGTTTGCTGCCGGTTAATGGAATCAAGGTTTTTTTATTACGGTTATTTGGAGCCAGGATCGGTAACAACGTAACTATTAAGCCCTGCGTAAATATCAAATATCCCTGGTTTTTAACCATAGGCGATGAAACATGGATAGGTGAAAACGTGTGGATAGATAACCTGGTAATGATCACCATAGGTGCTAACGCCTGTCTTTCACAAGGTGCTTTGTTACTCACAGGCAGCCATAACTATAAAAAAACTACCTTCGACTTAATAACCGGGAATATAATTTTAGAGGATGGTGCCTGGATAGGCACGCAGGGCATAGTTAACCAGGGCGTTACCGTTGCCAGTCACGCGGTACTTACCTCCGGCTCTGTGGCTAACAAAGATTTGGAGGCTTATTCCATTTACCAGGGCAATCCCGCGGTAAAAGTTCGTGAACGTATTATTAGTTAAACTTGAAAAATATCGGTTCAAATAAAGCTATACTTATATTTATCGCGGTGGTGGTGACAGCATTCGGGATAATGGTATGCGTTTGCCCGCCTTCTGTTTACCCCGATCCCTGCCATGGTTTCCAGGTACTGCGCTCCATGCAAATGGGGGCCAAATTCAATACGCTGGTAAGCCCTAATCAGGATGATATCTCAAAAAACAATGTCGATTTCCTAACCTGGTGGTCACCGGGGCAATATTTGATACCTTATTGGTTTAAACTATTGTTTGGCGTAAATACAGCATGGGCCTGTATATCAACCATCATTATTTTCCAGTTATCCGGGCTTGTTGGTTTTTATTGTTTTTTCAGAAAGATCGGCTTCACCTCAAACGTAGCGCTCATCAGCCTGCTGCTCATAATGTGCCAGCTGGCATTTATCATCCCCTACATTTTTTACAGCGGCGGCGAACTATTGGTCTTTGGCTTTGAAGGCTGGTTCCTGTACGGCTGCATTGCGATAGAAAAACCGGGAATCAAACTTTTACTATTTGTACTACTCTCCGGCTGGATAGGCTTTCTCTGCAAATCATCCTTTATGTGGGTATATGTGGCCGGGCTTATGTGCCTGTGGCTACGTTTATCGGCAATTAAAAATCATCTTAATCTTCAGCGCTTAGTTAAGAATGGCATCTGGCTCGCTATTCCAGCAGCCATATCACTTGTAGCCATCTACGTGTTTTTTCTATCAAAAGGCGCTAACCCCGCATCAAACTCAACTGGTTTCACAGCTAGCTGGCAGGCCATCGGTTTCCCACTCGGCTCTCCGCTGCTTTCAGGTTTTTCGGTTGATGATCTTACACACGGCCTAATATTCCATCAACCCGGCAATACATTAACCCCGGCTTATGTATTACCC
>Ga0302315_10000900_pt1 | contig 31869 bp, 28 predicted proteins | sample III_Palsa_N3_1_FD_200532 | JGI IMG/M metagenome (GOLD analysis project Ga0302315, IMG submission 200532) | Peat permafrost microbial communities from Stordalen Mire near Abisko, Sweden - III_Palsa_N3_1 | ecosystem: Environmental > Terrestrial > Soil > Palsa > Peat permafrost | place: Sweden...
CCACTTGCTCTGGCTTCTTGTGCTGCTTTTGCCAACCACCTACTTCGTGCAGGAAATGGTGGCTCGCCTCGGAGTGGCCACGGGGCAGGGACATGCCTCCATGATTATAGTCGGTGTCCAGGTTCTCGCCGGGGTAATGCTGCCGTCCGCGGTGATCTTCCTGCAACTGCTGCTTAACGACAAAGAGCTGCTCGGTGAGCGGTTCGCCAACAAACCCTGGAATAACTGGGTCAACTGGACGATTATCGTCGTGCTCTTTGTACTCTCTCTTGTACTGGCGGTTCAAGTAATCGCCCCTAACCTTATCCCGGCCTCTTAGGCGGCCAAACTATCGGAGGAAACAACAATGGCAACGCTGATGACAAATCTGGAGATGAAGAACACCCACAGCTACGAAGTAATTCACCCTTTGGACGATGTGAAGGAAGAGAAGTGCAGTCTGGAGGGCCTGGGCCAGATGCACATGAGCCGCAGTGTAAAGCTTTCGCTCTACACCCTGCGCGGATACCTTTTCCTGATGGGCCTGCTCGTCGGCTATCGACTTGTTGTCCTCTCGAATGTCTTTGGACATCATATCAACTAGCCAGACGCCGTTAGATTGGACACGGACATGCGATTTAAAACAAAGCTGCCTAAAGAGAAGGCAGCCTACAACTGGACTCTTGTCCCAATATGCGCCCTTGCGCTTTCGTGCCCGGCCCTGGCGCAAGAACAGTCCCCGGCAAATCAGACCAATAGCACGGCTGCCGCCGCAGCTCCGGCGGCAGCCCCTGAAGACTGGAACTTTCACCTTCAGAACACGGACATTGGACAAGGGGATCTTCCCTTTCCCGCCAAATACTCCGGTCCAAACAGTTTGGACAACAAGGGCGAGGTTGAGGAAACCGTTACTCTGGACCTATTTGCCGGTAAGCGGTTATGGAGCGGCGGTGAGCTGCATGCGGACGGTTTGATGTGGCAGGGCTTTGGGCTAAGCGAGACAACTGGCATTGAGGCATTTCCCAACAATGATGCGTATAAGTTTGGCACACAGAACCCGCGCTTTATGTTTTCACGCCTGTTTATTCGTCAAACCTTTGGCCTGGGCGGCAAGCAGGAGGCCATACCCGACGACCAGCTTAGCCTTGCGAGTATGCAGGATATTTCAAGGATCACCCTGACCGTTGGCCGATTCAGCCCTACGGATGTTAGCGACACCAACGCCTACGCGGGAGACCCACACGCGCAGTTTATGAATTGGGCCCTGGTGGCCAACAACACATGGGACTACGGGTCTGACTCCGTAGGGTTCGCGCCCGGATTTACTGCGGAACTCAATCAGCCGAATTGGACTCTGCGCTACGGGTGTTTCATGATGCCCAAATTCGCAAACGGATTTACGGGTGACGACCAGTTTCTTATGACGCCCCCGAGCAGCATAGGATTTGGGCCGTTTCTGAAGGATTGGGCCATGAATGCTGAACTCGAGCGCCGTTACAGCATTAACAATCACCCTGGAGCAATTCGGTTTCAGACCTGGCTCAATGAGGCCAATATGTTTGATTACCAGACGGCAACTGCCCTACTGAAGACAGACGGTCCGGATGCAGACCTCTCAACGGTAAGCTCATTCCGCCACAAATATGGCTTTGGACTGAACTGGGAACAGGAGGTTGCAAAGAATGTCGGCGTATTTTCGCGGCTGGGTTGGAATGACGGACAGGAACAAGCGTGGACTTATACGGATGTTAACTCGTCGGGGTCCCTGGGTGTAAGTGTCAAAGGGGACGCCTGGCATCGGCCTGGCGACAGCTTTGGTCTTGCGGGCATCGTGAGCGGCGCTTCGTCCGCAAACCAAGATTTCCTGAAGGCAGGCGGCTTGGGTATACTTGCTGGCGATGGTGTGCTGAACTACGGCCCAGAGGAAGTTCTGGAAACTTACTACAACCGCCAGTTAGTTAAGAATATTCACGGGACGCTTGACTATCAATTCGTCAACAATCCGGCGTTTAATCAGGATCGTGGCCCGGTGTCAATCTTCGGCGTCCGTCTGCACTATGAGTTTTAGGAGATAGGGAAAACATTTGTGTCCGATTTAGCCCTGCCTAGCTTTAGCATTATCAACAGGTTTCTTGAGGACACATGCGTCATTACAGCGCTTGCCTACGTGATCAGCCGCGGAGCTCTGCTGCCAAAGCTGTTCAATAGTCAGCAGAGAAATCGCGATCTTGCTATACTGGCGTTAATCTTTGGGCTGGCGGGAGGCAGCGAACTTGTTTTCCCAGGAGATCGTTATCCGTACGTAACATTTACTCTCATGGCCTCGTTTTCGGGCTATGCAGGCGGCCTGAAACTAGGCGGGCTCACTATTTTTGTGATGCTCGCCCTTGTTGTTTTGGGGCTGCTTTGCGGGAAAATACACCTCTCATTTACCTTATACATACTTTCCATCTTGAGCGCGTGCGTTATTGGAGCCCTGGCCGCGCAGATCCGAGGCAGGTTTGAATCTGACCGGTCGAAGGCAGGGGGCTCCATCGGGCCTTTCTTGTGGGGTATTTGCTCTGCCGGAGCTATTGGTGAAGCGGCTCATTGCTTTCTGCTGAGACTACTGGTTACTGATTTGAGATCATCCTGGGTGGTGATCGCATATAGTATTTGCTCGAACGGGTTTGCCAGTCTGCTGCTTGGTCTGGTGCTTTGGGACGCGCATATGAGGCAAGTGACAGGCGACCGTCAGGTGCAGATCGAGCGTGAATTGGCAAACATGCGTCTCTCTCAGTTGGTGGAGCTGCAAGCCCGCCTTCATCCGCACTTTCTGTTCAATGCTCTTGCCGGGCTTGCCGGACTGTGCCTGATCGATCCTGTAAGAGCCGAACGTGGAATAGGGGACCTTGCCAATTTGCTGCGGCGGTTCATGAAAGCGCCTTCGGATGTCTCCGTACCCTTGCGTGAGGAGATGGAAACCGTTCACACGTACCTTGCTATTGAGCGGTTGCGGCTTGGAGCACGTATGTCGATTCGGGAGTGCGTTTCCGAGGAGCTGAATTCGCTGCGGGTGCCGCGCTTTGCGCTGCAGGTTCCCGTGGAGAATGCGGTTCAGCACGGTGTCGCGATGTGCGATCACCCTTGCGAAGTCACTATCGTGGCAAAGAATCGAGGCAGCTATCTCATCCTCGCGGTTTGCGACAATGGATGCGGCGTTGGGGATATGTCCCAAAACACTTTGAATCCAGTGCGCAGCAAGGACGACAGGCCGCATGGGTTAACTCTTCTGGCAGCCCGCTTGCAGCTTGCACACGGCAATGCGGCGCGCCTGAGATTATTCAGCCGTCCTGGGCAAGGGACTATCTGCATTATTCGCATACCGATTATCGAAGCTTAGGCTCTTCATCCTCTTCAGACTGCGACCGTAGGGGACTGACACCGACATCGGTGTTCGGCATGGAGTCGCCGCTTCCTCGCGGGGTTTCTTCCTGTGGAACGTCGAAGTCCACGACATCCACGGCATCCTCATCCACATTCTCGTCCTCAGTATCCAGGTTCAGATCGGTGGTGTCTACCCGCGTAACGTACTTAAGAAGCAGCAGCTTCTCGACAAGCGGCGGAACCTGCTCGGGCCGCATTGCTCGCACTAGATCGATTCTTAGGACGGCCGTCTCGCCCGCACCTGGAGTGACCGTGGCGCGTTTTATGGTCACGCCCAATCTGCCCAGAGCAGTGAGTGTCTTGCCGACGGCCTCCCTTTCATCCGTGAGGTGAATCGCCAGATCGCCAGCATCGAGTTTGGAGCGCACCTGCTCTTCCCAGCGTTTAAGCGGGACGAGAGTGAACATGACCAAGGCGACAGTAGCGATTGCCATCGCGCCCAGTCCGGCGCCGACCGCGATTCCAACCCCGGCGGATCCCCAGAGCGTGGCGGCGGTGGTCAAGCCTCGCACGCTCGTTCCGTGCCGCAGAATCGCACCTGCTCCAAGGAAGCCGATTCCTGAAACAACGTATGTCGCAAGGATGAGCGGGTTGCGGTCAGGCCACATCCCCGAGGAGCCGTAGGCCCCAGTCAATGTGATCAGACAGGCCCCGAGGCCGACCAAAATATGGGTTCGCAGCCCGCTTGCCCGCTCATGGTTGGAGCGTTCCAGGCCGATTGCCCCGCACAAGATTACGGTGAGCACTAATCTTATGGCGACTTGAAGATCAAAGTGGCCGAGGACAGGCGATAATGCGTGGGCTCGATGTAACCGGAACCGTCCCCTTGTGCGACATCCAGACTTCATAACCGAAGACGTCGAGCATCCCGTAGACCTGCTCAAGAAGCTCTTCAAGACCGTAAACTGCGGAAGACACAAGGATCTTAAGTTTTGCCTCAGACAATATTAGTCCTCAATACATTGTATTACAATGTGTTTAGACTATATGCTCGCTAATTCCTTCTCGCCTGTCTTCTTGGGCTGTAAAATGAGAGGAAGACACTCCGCCTACCAGGCTACTGGGATGGCGCAGGGAGTATGCCCGGCAATCAAAAACTGGTTGGAAAGAGCATAATATCCATGGTACTCTTACATGTTGGACTGACCCATTTTTTTACGTTCGTAGATCGATTTTGTGACAGCGGATAGATCGAAAATATTACAGACTACAGACATAGTTATGCCATTCATCCGTAAATATCGACCTGTGATCGCATCTTGTCTAAATCTGAGATTCGTCACTACATAATGAGCGATATCACATGAAGGAATCGTAATGCAGTCCAGTATGCTCTCCCGTAGTGCCGTTATTGTCGATGATGAACCACTTCCGAGAGCACATCTCAATTATTTGCTTTCAGAAGCAGGCGTTGGTAAAGTGTCCCAGGTAGGCAGTGCGCTTGAGTGCCTGCGTTTGTTCGAGACGGAGGCTAATCCGCCGGATTGGGTGTTTATCGATATCCAAATGCCGGGGATGGATGGCCTTTCCCTTGCGGACGCTCTCGTTTCGAGCTGTGCAGGCAAGACGGTTCCTTCGATCGTATTTGTGACCGGATTCGGCGAATATGCCGTGGAAGCATTCGAGCGCGCGGCCCTCGATTACCTTCTGAAACCCGTGGTTCGCGATAGGCTGGATATCACATTAGCGCGTCTGGCTGCACGCCACACGAGTGATTCCCTGCCGTTGCCTGAGAGGGCTCCCATCCCCATTCCTGCGCTGCAGCGATTGCCGATCCGACTGGACTATGCCGTCCGTCTTGTTGATGTAGACGATATAATCGCAGCGACATCCCGACAGAAGCGTGTCGAAGTCATTACGGCCGATACGGTCTATTCCACCTACTACACGCTGAACCAGCTTGAGCAGCGTCTTCCTGCCGATCGCTTTTTGCGAGTCCATGAGAGCTGGATCGTAAGTCTTGCCCAGGTTCTTGAAATCCATAATCTTGGAAGCCAGTCCTACCAGCTTCGGCTGCAAACGGGCGAGCGTATGATTCCGATAAGCCGTCGCCGGTTGAGCGTCCTGCAGACGCGACTCGGGCTGTGATCCGGCATTTTCGCTTCCAGAGAAACACACCACATATCCCTCGATCTGCGCCTTCTGTCTGAATCCCTCTAATCACCCACTTTTCAAGCGGCATAATAGTCGATGCCAGCCCATTTTGACCAGCTAGGAATCGCTTGAATTGTCACTTGTCTCAAGATCTGTAAGTTTATACGTCGCTCTTTTGGCGACTCTTATCGCCACACTGCCCGCCTGCGGACAGCAGGTAGATCCCGCTCAGGCAATCTCTCTGGATCAGGCGCAGAGGCTGGCAGGGGCGCATAACCCGCAGATCCTGGCTGCAAATCAGACCGTCACAAGCGCTCAATTAAACTTAAAGAGTGAGCGCGCGCCGATCAATCCTACGGTTGGATACTCGGGCCTGAATAACACCGTCGGTTCGACGGACCTGTCCGCCCTGGACAACTCCAGCAACTATGTAGGCTATGTCACGCTGGAAACCAACGGGGCTCAGCACTGGCGCACCAGTGCAGCAAGGGCGGGGCTTAAGGGGGCTGGTTACGATGCCATCGCAATTCGCCTGGCCGTGAAACAGGCTGTTGCCGACGCCTACAGCGGGCTGCAGGTAGCCAACAGCCTGCTCGAAAACGAAGAGGCTGTCTACAAGATGGTGCAGCAGCTCAGGGATCTTTCGGAGAAGCAGTTCCAGCTTGGAGCTGCGCCGGAGACGAATGCGGTTCGGTCGGAGATTGCGCTGACACAGGAACAGCAAAATCTGATTGGCGCCCAAAGTGCGGTTCTCACGGCTCGGGCCAACCTGAACATGCAACTGGGACAGGATGCAGGTCAGTCCATCGATGCAGACCCTCTTTCGTACACGCCGGCCAGGATTCCGTCTTACGAACAGCTCGTGCACGAGGCTCTGTCGAACCGTCCTGAGATCCAGGCTGGGGCGGCTGCCAAGTGGGCGGCCGACGCAGCGGTCGGCATGGAGTCGTCGGAGTACTACCCGGATCTCATAGTCGGCAAATCCTTCGATTCGTCGGCTGCACAGGTTGGATTTACCATGCCGCTGGACCTGGGCAACATTACCCAGGGTGTACGCAAGGCAAGATCCGATGTCAAGGTTCAAGAAGACCAGAACGAGTCGGAACGCGAACAGGTGTCTCTTGATGTGAAGAGCGCCTATATCGCGATAACTCAGGCCGAAGCGATTATGACATCGTACGAGCAGCCGGACGGAATTATGTCCCGGTCGCAAACCCTTGTCGACCAAATTACCAAGGGTTACGCGCTTGGCGCAAACACGATCCTGGATGTGATTAACGCGCAGCAGACTTACCGTGCAACCCGAAATAACTACTACGCCGCCATGGGCTCCTACAACCAGGCGGTCGATCAAATGGACCGTGCCGTGGGTGGCGATTTTACATCGCCTGGTCCGCTCACTTGGAAGTGAAGAATGAATATGAACGCTGGAACAGACCTTAAAAAGTATATAAATGTCGGGATTCCCGTCGTTGTGGCCGTAAGTGTTGGATGTCTTCTGTTAGTTCTCGGCCATACGCCGGACAGTCATGCAGATGCTCCTGCCGTGCAGTCAACCGATACCGTTTCCGTCTCATCTGTGGGAGAGAATGTCGTGCGGGTGCAAACCGAACCTGTTCGTCTTGAAGCGCTGCAGAGCAAGATAGACGTTACGGGGACGGTGTCGTTTCCGTCGGACGAATCGGTAAAGATCAGCCCCCGCCTGCAAGGGCGTGTTCGCCAGGTCTATGTTCGAGAAGGCGATTACGTTAAAGTCGGACAGCCGTTGGCGCTGCTGGACAGTGTCGATGCCGCGACTGCACAGACGACCTACGTCCAGAATGAGAACTTGCTGCAGCTTGCCAAGATTGCTCTGGACCGCAATGAAACCCTGTATCACCTGGGTACCCCTGAAGTTACTCAGGCCCAGGCGGCATTCGATCAGGCGAAGGCCAACACGGCCTTCTCTCAGGATGCCCTTGACAAAATCAAGCTCCAGGCGAAAATTGGCGGGTTTACGCAGCAGCCCCTGGCCGATGCCAGAACGGCGGTTGCCAATGCGTGGTCCAGCTTCGCGCAGGCGCAGGCTAATCTGGATGCGGCGCAGCCGGCCTACGACCGCATGGTCAAGCTTGTCGATATCGGCGTGAATTCGAAATCCGACCTCGAGGCAGCGCAGAATACGCTCACAAACGCTAAAGTTGCGGTTGACGCGGACCAGCAGATACTCACCCTTGCGAAACAGAGCGTCGCCCGAGAGGAAAAAGCGTACAGCAGCAATCTATACGCCGACCAACAGGTGCGGGCCGCGCAAAACACTTATCAACAGTCGCAACTCCAGCAAACTGCGGCGGCACAGGCGCTGCAGCTTGCCAGGGCGGCCATTCTGACTAACCTTCAGCAGTCCCAGAGCGACTATAAGGCGGCCCTGGCAAATTTCCAGAACAGCCGCAACGCCATGACCCTGCTCGGGAATCCTCAGGCAGACGGTTCGATGCAGATAACCTCGCCAATAGCCGGCGTTGTTGTGGAGCGCGACGTTAACCCAGGTCAGGTTGTCGATCAGTCCCAGATGACCCCATGGCAGATGTTTGTCGTGAGCAACAACAATACGGTATGGGTCGAGGGTGATGTCTATGAAAAGGACATTGCGGCGGTAAGGGCAGGGCAGCCGGTCTCCATACATGTTGACGCCTATCCCGCCAGGCAATTTTCCGGGACCATCTTGTATGTGGCGCCCACGTTAAATGCAACGACACGCGCCCTGGACGTTCGAGCGCAGATAGCCAACCCTGAAGGCTTGCTCAAAAACGGGATGTTCGCGGAGATGTCCATTCACTCCGGCAACAGCGCGGTGTCTCCAGTAATCCCCGTTGATGCCGTTCAGCACGATGCCGATACGGACTATGTGTATGTCGCGCAGGGGAACGGTGTCTACGTGCGCAAGAACGTGCAGCTTGGTGTGGAAAAGAACGGGAGCTACGCCGTCACTTCCGGACTCGAACCTGGTCAGAAGGTGGTCACCGCGGGAGCCATATTCCTGGGCGGACAAGTCGAAAGCGACTAAGTTTCTAAATGATTAAACGTACCGTCCAATTCGCACTGCACCATCGGTCTCTTGTCTTAATCGTCGCTGCCGCCCTCATCTGCTGGGGAGTCTACTGCTTCACTCAACTGGAGATAGAGGCCTACCCCGACGTCATGAATACGCAGGTGGAGATCGTCACCCAATGGCCTGGTCACGCTTCGGAGGAGATAGAGCGGGAGATTTCTGTTCCTCTTGAAACCAGCCTAGACTCGGTTCCCAAGGTGCAGACCCTGCGCAGCCGTTCGCTGTTTGGCCTTTCGGACATTCTACTTACGTTTGACGATGGGACCGACGACTATTTTGCCAGAGAACAAGTCAACGAAGCTCTGGGACAGGCCACTCTGCCGACCGGCGTTCAAGCCACCATGCAGCCGATGACGAGCGCGACCGGCGAGATCTACCGGTATATGCTTCTCGGCGCTCCGGCGATGGATCTTAAGACTACTCAGGACTGGACTCTTTACCGGGACTTCCTGAGCATTCCAGGCGTGGCCGACGTTAATGGGTTCGGTGGGACGGTCAAGCAGTATCAAGTCGTTATCGATCCGGCAAAGCTTAAGGCCTACAACGTGACGCTGTCGGCGGTCACAGGCGCTCTTTCGAACGCCAACTCCAATGCGGGCGGCAGCTATCTGGAACGCGGCGGAGAAGAGTACGTGGTCCGTGGGATCGGCCAGTTCCGCAATACCGATGATATCGGAAATGTTGTGGTTTCGCACAGCAGCGGGACCCCGCTCTATGTCCATGATATCGGGACCGTTCGTATTGGCTTTGAGCCTCGGCTGGGCAAAGTTGGCTGGCACCCTGGCGGTAGCGGAGCGGACACCGACGACGGGGTTGAAGGCATTGTCGATTTGCGCCGGGGTGAGAATCCAGGTCCAGTGCTGCTTGCGGTTGAAGCGGAAGTTAAGAAGCTGAATTCCGATGGGGAGCTGCCTCCGGGCATCAAAATTGTCCCCTATTATGATAGGACCGAACTTGTCCATACGACCTCACACACGGTTGAGAAGAACCTGTTAGAGGGCATGATTCTGGTCGTTGCGATTCTATTCCTGTTTCTTGGGAACGTGCGGGCCGCAACCATTGTCGCTCTTACCATCCCGTTCAGTCTGTTGTTTGCTTTCTCATGCTTGAACGCCGAGCATATGTCGGCAAACCTCATTTCGCTTGGAGCGATTGACTTTGGAGTTATCGTCAACGGCACGGTAATCATCGTTGAGAACATCTACCGGCGGTTGTGCGACAAGCCCGACGACGAGCTTCCGTTGCATTGTATTCTGCATGCGGCGGGGGAAGTACAGGCTGAAGTTGCCTTCACGACCCTGATTATCATTAGCGCTTATCTGCCGCTCTTTACTCTACAAAGTGTTGAGGGCAAGATGTTTGCGCCGATGGCCTATACGGTGAGCTTTGCGATGCTCGGCTCCCTGATCATGGCGCTGATGGTTGCTCCGGCATTGTGTTATCTGATGCTGAAGGGGAAGCTGAAGGGGAACGCGATGAGCTCCTATCTGGACCGGCTGAATGGAAAGTATCGACGGGCCCTGGAGGCGTCGCTTTCGCAGCCGGCTCCCACGGTCATAGCAAGTCTTATCCTGTTTTTGCTAGCGATAATCATTGCTCCCAAGCTGGGCACCGAGTTTCTGCCTCACTTGGATGAAGGCAACCTCTGGATTCGGGGCACAATGCCGTCTACGATCTCGTACACCGAGTCGGCCCGAATTATGCCGCGGCTTCGTACGATCATGGCGAGTTATCAGCCGGTCAAAATGGTTGTTTCTCAGCTTGGCCGTCCCGATGACGGGTCCGATTCCACGGGCTTCTACAACGCGGAGTTCTTTGTCGATCTGAAGCCTCAAAGCGAGTGGGTGGGGTACGGCAACAAAGACGAACTGATCGACAAAATGAACGGGCAGCTCACACAGGTTCCTGGGATCTCCTTCAATTTTTCGCAGAACATCGAAGACAATGTCGAAGAGGCTGTCACCGGTGTCAAGGGAGAATTGGCGGTCAAGCTCTTTGGAGATGATCTCGATGTGCTGGCCAAGAAGGCGGCCGAGATCCAGGCCGTTATGGCCAAGATTCCAGGGGTCGTCGATCTTGCGACCTTTACAGAAACAGGGGAGCCGCAGGTTCGTGTTACCCCAGATCGAGACAAAATCGCCCGTTACGGCCTCAATATTTCCGACGTCCAGAATGTAGTGTCCACAGCAATTGGCGGCACGGCGGTCACTCAGGTTCTGGAGGGGGAGAAGGCGTTCGATGTTGTTGCCCGACTGACCCCGGACAGCCGAGACAACGTCGATGCCATTCGCAATATTGAGGTGAGTACACCAGACGGTCAGTTGATCCCGTTAAGCCAGCTCGCCGACGTTCGTATTGCTCGGGGCGCTTCCTTTATATACCGTGAGGGCCACAGGCGCTATATTGCTATCAAGTTTGGCGTGCGGGACCGGGATCTTGGCGGCACGGTTGCGGAGGCCCAGAGGAAGGTAAGCCAGCAGGTGTCGCTGCCGAACGGCTATTACACGGTTTGGGGAGGTGAGTTTCAGAGCATGCAGCGTGCGGAAGCGCGGCTGGCTCTCATCGTTCCGGTGACGCTCCTTCTGATCTTTGTTATTCTGTATCTCCTGTTTGGTCGTGTATCCCGCGCGGCGCTGGTTATGCTCAATGTCCCCCTGGCGCTTATCGGCGGCATCTTTGCCCTTTACATCACCCATTTCCATCTGAGCGTTTCTGCTGCGGTTGGGTTTATTGCGCTGTTTGGTGTGGTGGTGCAAAACGGCGTCATTATGGTGTCGCACTTCGACCACTTGAGGGCTCAGGGAAATTCCCTGCGTGAGGCCGTTGTAGAAGGCGGGGTAACGCGTCTGCGGCCAATCCTGATGACTGCGATTCTTGCCGGCATAGGTCTGATTCCCGCAGCTATTTCTACTGGAATTGGATCGGATACGCAGAAGCCGCTCGCTATTGTCATTATTGGAGGCCTCGTAAGCGCTACGGTCCTTACACTTTTCGTGCTGCCGGTGCTGTATGCGGCCATGACTAAACATGAGGCTACGCAGGAAGAGCTCGTGTCCAGGCACATTGTTATTGGAGAGACATCATGAAAAACAGCTTGATCTATGCCTCGATTACGGCCATTGCTGCCGTATTGATTTGCCCGGTTGCCTGCCATGCGCGTGCGTCTGAGATGACACCGTACGCTCAGATAGTTCTGGGGGAAAACGATATGCACCAGCATAGCTGGTCGGAGGCCGCTTACCATTTTAAATCCGCGATCGATTTAAATTATCATGACTTCCAGGCGCATTGCGATCTCGGTTATGTTCTCTTGCAGACGACCGACTATGTGGGGGCACGAAAGCAGTTTGTTCAGGCGCTGCAACTTCGTCCGCATTATCCTGCCGCGGACGAAGGACTGCACCTCACATTTCAGAGTTCGGCGGACAGCGACGCTTACTTAAAGCAGCTGCAGGACGACGCCTCGGCCCGCCCGAACGATGCGGAAGCTGCGATTTCTCTGGCTGAAGAATTGTTTGAGCGCGGACAAACCGACAATGCGGTGCAAGAGGCCAATGCTGCGTTGAAAATAGCGCCAAACTCCGGGGCCGTGCACTGCCTGCTTGGCCGTATGGCGTGGTTAAAGGGCGATTCCGACACGGCAACTACGGACTTGAAGGCGGCTGTGGAGATTGATAAAAACGACGATGACGCCTGGGCTACGCTGGGAGATATTGCCGTCGCCCAGAGAGACTATAAAGCGGCGGTCGACGATTACAAGCACGCTGTCGCTGCCTTTCCCCAGCATCGAGAGTGGCATCAGAAGCTTGAAGACACCTATAAGGCCTGTGGAGAAATCGGTCGTGTCAGTCGCGAATCCTCAATTATTGCAAGTTTGACGGAACCCCAAGCTCCGGTAGACTTGCCTTAGCTGCGTTGCAGCAATGAATGAGGACTTTACATGCCGTTGATCGATAAGCTTCTTGGCCGTCCCTTGAGATCGTCGGAAGATAGCGGTGAGAAAATCGGTGTGCTGGCCGGCGTCCCCATTATGGGACTGGATGGACTTTCCTCGGCTGCCTATGGTCCGGAGGCCGCTCTCTCCGTTCTTATTCCTCTGGGATTGCTCGGGCTTAACTATATCACCCCGATTACTTTCCTGATTCTGGCGCTGCTGTGCATCCTTTACCTTTCCTACCGACAGACTATTGCTGCATATCCGACGGGAGGGGGTTCGTACACCGTCGCGAAGGAGAACCTAGGCGTTAAGTTCGGCCTGCTCGCGGGGGCGGCCTTGATGCTCGACTATACGCTCAATGTCGCTGTGGGCATCTCGGCTGGGGTCGGCGCTCTGGTTTCCGCCGTACCGGGGCTGCATACCCATATCCTGTCGCTGTGTCTCGGGTTTCTGGGTCTTATCACCCTGATCAATCTCCGGGGAGTGCGCGAGGCGGGCATGGCTTTTGCCTTTCCGACCTATCTGTTTGCCGGTTCGCTCGGGTTGGTTATTGTGATGGGGCTTCTGAGCGGAGGGCTGACAGGGCATGTGCACCCCGTGGTCGTTCCTCCCTCGGTGCTTCCAGCGACGCAAGCCGTCACCCTGTGGCTGCTGATCCGCGCTTTTGCCAGCGGATGTACGGCTATGACAGGGGTGGAGGCCGTCTCCAATGGAGTGACTGCGTTTGCCGAACCCAGGGTGAAGAATGCACAGTGGACGCTGACTGTTATTGTCGGCGTCCTGGCGCTTCTGTTAGCAGGGATCGCCGTGCTGTGCCACGGCTATCACATCGATGTCATGCCGGAAGACGATCCGCGCTACCAGAGCGTTCTCTCACAGATGGTCGGCGCTGTTGTGGGGCGGGGGGCGTTCTACTTTGTGACCATTGGCTCGGTGATCGCCGTTGTGGTTTTGTCCGCCAACACGTCGTATGCAGGATTTCCGCGACTGTGCCGCCTGATCGCCATCGACGATTATCTTCCTCATTCTTTCGCGCTGCTTGGCCGGCGATTGGTCTATAGTGTTGGCATCGTTTTTCTGACCGGCGTCGCAGGGATACTCCTGGTCGTGTTCCATGGTATTACAGACAGGTTGATCCCTCTCTTTGCTGTCGGCGCCTTCCTTGCCTTCACGCTTTCGCAGGCGGGCATGGTTGTGCACTGGCTGAAGAATCCGGGTGGTACGGGTAAAGAAAAGGGACTGGCGCGTGTCGCGCTGACGATTAACGCTGTGGGCGTGGTCGCTACGGGGATTGCCCTGGTTGTGATCCTGGTCGCCAAATTTGCCGAGGGGGCGTGGATCAGCATTTTGATTATTCCCGCCCTGTTCGCATTGTTTCTCACCATAAAGAGATACTATGCGCAGGTGGCCCGTGCGACCCACTGTCCGCACCCGCTTGACCTGAGCCACAACGAACCGCCGGTGGTTGTTGTGCCGTTTGGCCGTTGGGATGTGCAGACGGAGCGGGCGCTGCGCTTTGCGCTTCGCCTGTCGCCGGATGTGATCGGGGTCCATGTCAGCGTTACGGCGGATGCGCTGCCTGGCACGAAAGACGACCAGAGTGATGCTCAGAAACTGACGGCGGAAGAGCACGACGTAACAGCGCTCTGGAAGAGGGAAGTTGAGACTCCGGCTAAAGCTGCCGGCCTGCGTGTGCCGCGGCTTGAGGTCATTCCGTCGCCCTACCGCCGTGTGTCCAAACCAATGCTGGAGTTCATTAATCGCGTGCAAATCGAATGCGGGGATCGGATGGTGGCGGTAGTCATCCCAGAGTTGGTGGAGACTCGCTGGTGGGAACTGCTTTTGCACAACCACCTTGCGACTACGCTTAAAGCGTCGCTGCTGGTCTCAGGTAATCACCGCATTGTTGTTATCGATGTCCCTTGGTATTTGACGGAAGATTCCCTTAACCCAACGTCTGTGTAGCAAGCCCTGTGCCATGGTTTCTAGCTCTGGAGTAACCATGTCTTGAGGCGTGATGGTGTGCATGCGGCCCCATGGTTACCCCAGGGCTGGAAACCATGCCACGGGTTTTCTTACCAGTGACCCTTAAATTTTCAATGTGCAAGTAGTCCACATCAGGCAGGTTTCGATGTGTCTGAGTGGGCGACCCATCCGCCGGCTTTATCGCCGGCACCCTCCCGAAACGGGAGGGTGAAGAGGTTGGGCGGAAGTTGTCGATTGGTTTATCGAACAATCGGGTCGGCCGAGTGTCCAGAGAACATGCTGTCCCATATGTCTTTTGACATCAGGCGCGGGGTGCGGTAGGTGCCAGTTCTAAGACTTTCTTCCAGCTCGAAAAGACGGTTTTCGAAGTGTTCGGCTCTCTGTTGGTTGGCATCGCTTTTGGCTGCGAGTTGTTCGATCTGGGCGGCTTGCTCCAAGTTTTCATCTTCCAGGTCGACGATGCGCTGTTCGAGGGCGGCGGTATCGGCGGCTTTCTGGGAGAATTGCAGGATGGCTCGTGCGGCGCGCAGTTCGATGAGCGGGTCGCCGCATTTAAGGAGCCGCATAAGGGTCGCGGCGGCATCGGCCGCTGCGGATTGCAGGTGCGTGCCGACGTGGTCCAGATGCTGGCGGCGGGTTCGGTTGTATTCGTCGAGAAAAACGGGAGTTCGCAGCCATCGGCGGAGAGTGCGCACGTTGATTCCGGCGCTGTCGGCGGCGGATTGGAGGCTGTCGCACGCCAGAAGACAGGAGATCGTGTTCCATTGCTTTTCCGAGAGAATCTCGGGTTCTGGAAGGTCGTCGTCAAAATGTCCGTTTGGGCCCGGTTTTGTCCGCATAATTTGTTGTCTCCTATCTGTAGGGGTGATTTGGGCGGACATTTTTGGCCCGCGTGGCAAACTATTGTTTGTTATTATAGAACAGGCGTTTGAGGTTTGTCAAGAGGTATTTTTGGATTTAAAGCCCAGATGTGTAGGCGCGTTGTGGCGCTAATGATATGGGTGTGTTAGATTTTTGGGCGGCCTATCGTCGTACAGGACGTCCGGAATAAATTCTAAACCTTCGTTAGCAATGCGTAGATAATCGTAGACACGACGGATGTGCCAATGAAGGTAAGCGCTCCCACCTTATACCGCTTTATCGACTTCAACGATTCTCCCCGCACGAAGGTCTGATAGGAAGTTACCAGAGGCGGCATAATCAACAGGGCAGTCACGATTAAGGCGCCCAGGTAGTAAAAATTGCCATGGTAATGATATATGCGACCTATGTTATACAGAGTTGAAAAGGCAAAATAAATTACTCCACCGATAGCCGCGACGGCTGTCGAAACAATCGGCTGATCAAAAAACGGAGAGGCGCAAAAGCCAGACGACAAGCAGACTAGCAACGACCCAGAAACAAGAAGAGCCCAATACAAATTCATCGGCCATACGGAATTGTTTAGACGTCCCGCATGAGCTATCGACGACCCGGGCCAGTAAAGGTATAGCATCTGTACGAATGCTATGGTGACAGCAAAGACCGCTACCGCTGAGAAAAATGCCACCGACAATTTCACCCACCAGATCCTTCGACGACTGACTGGAATCACAGACATAAACTGTAAGCTCCCCGATCCGATCTCGGAAGAAAACGCAGTTGATCCGGCAACAGTCCAGAAGATTAACCAGGTCGCGATTAGCGGGTTCATAAATTCCGGGCTTGACTGCCATTCCCCGGTGGAGAAGCGATCGCATGATGCTTCCGCTAAGAATAATGCGATATACGTCGCCAACGCCAAAACGGGAAGAAGGCGCATCTCTCGCCATTCCTTCCAAAATAAGAGCATCATGACCGTTCCTCCTCATGGCCAACTATGGCGACAAATATCTGTTCAAGACGTAGGTCGATGACGTCTACCACCGACTGCGGCAACCAGTCGTAGCGCGAAGAATCTCCCCGCACCGTTAGCAAAAGGTCACGGCCCAGAGTTTGACGCTTCAACACCGTGAGGCCGGGCAGCTCTGCCTGTTCGTCATTTACCTGCAGCGTTTTTACCTGGGATTTCAGGTCGTCCACCCGCGCCTGCAGCAGCGTACGCCCCTGGTGAATGATGCCCACCCAGTCGCAGAGCCTGTCCAATTCGTGTATTTGGTGGCTTGCGAAAAGCACCGTTCTGCCGCTGTTTTGCAGGAGCTGGATAACGCTCCGGTCGAAGTCTTCTCTAGCCAGCGCGTCCATGCCCGATGTGCATTCATCGAGCAAAACCAGCTCCGGCTCGTGCGCCATCGCCAGCACCAGTGTTAGGAGGGCGCGTTGGCCGCGGGACAAGGTCCTGATTTTCTGGGACAGCGGGAGCCGCAGCCGCTGCACAAGGTCATCCTGAATGGCCTTCGACCAAACCGGATATTGAGCAGCGACAAATCTCAATGTCTCGGCTATGGTCATCCACTCATACATCGGCATGTGCTCGGGAATGTAGCCCAGACGGCGGCGCAATGCTAGGCCATCTCTCATTGGATTGAGACCAAGAACTGAAATTGATCCGGATGTGGGTTCTAATAGTCCGAGGACCGACTGCATAAGCGTACTCTTGCCGGCGGCGTTGCGGCCAAGCAAGGCATAGATGGAACCCGTAGGAACCAGGAGATCGACCCCATTCAATGCGCGGGTCCGTCCAAACTGTTTCGTTAGGCCGTCGACCTTTATTGCTGGCGGCAGGACGAGCTCGGCTTTTGAATCTTCACATTCTGCAGAATTAGGCAACAATTCTTTGGTCATTTCTCTCCTCTATCAACTCCTTGAGCAGTGCGTTAACGTCGTCGGGCTCGATGCCCATCTCTTGCGCCTGTAGCAACACTTCGTTGAGGAGTTTGGAAATAGCGGCCTTTCGGTCGGCGTCGTTCACCGGCGTTTTTGGCGCTCGAGCGAACGTGCCGAGACCACGACGAGTTTCAACCACCCCGCGATGCTCAAGTTCCTGGTAGGCCTTAGCGATCGTATTCGGGTTTAGAACGAGATCGCTCGCCATGTCGCGTACTGTGGGCAGCTGGTCCCCCGGGGCAATCGCCCCGGAAGCAATCATCCGCTGCACCTGCTTTACGACCTGCAGATAAAAAGGTACGCCAGATTCTTCATCTAATCTCAGCAACAGGTCACCTGTGTCTAGTGTATTAGTTATATAGTACACTAGTACTGATAAGTTGTCAAGGGCTGGGTGCATGGCCGCGCGCCTGACCTGTTCCGGCAAAACAACCCACTCGCTCAAGGCTTCACTGAGGGCAAGCAAGGATGGTGGTGGTGCGCCTTCGCACCGGCCGTAAACGACCGGCCTGACGCGTCAAGGCCGGTGAATCGGCCTAAATAGAGAACGAATCGGCACCGCTGGGTCGCTCAAGTTCCAGGGCGTTGCCCTGGGCTCTGGTTGGCTGCCCCTTCAGGGCTAAGGAACAAAGAAAAAGCGGAGTCGGCATTCCAGGAATTAATTCAGATCCTTAAAACGACTTCCGGATCAGTATTGTCTCGTTCTGGGAAATCGGCATAAAATACAGCCTTGGCAAGTTACCTCTAAAGAGTAATGTCCTGGGGCTGGAGCAGCAGGCACACGACCTAAGCATCGATATTGTTCCTATCACCATGTCTGCGATCCATCAGATGACGTTATTGCCCCAGCATCATCGAGATCCGTTTGACCGGATCATTATTGCTACGGGGCTTGTTGGTGGGGAATCGGTATTGAGTGCGGATGGGGTGTTTGATGCGTATGGGGGGCCAGGGTTTGGGAGTGATGGTGTCACCCAGAGATTCCATTAAAGTAGTAATCCTCTAGCTCGTTGGGTTCATTATTTCAAGGTGACTGGTTCAAGTCCAGTTTCCGCTCCCACGGTAAGGAGGCTTACAGATAATTACGTCTGTAAGCCTCCTTCTATCTGAAAGTAAGAGCGGTTCACGCGACATCATTGTAGCGACAACTGTGGAAATTGTGAATCGGCAACCCGTACTTTTTCCGGCAAATAATCGCGTCACACGCGACAAAACCTCTTTACAACTCTCGTCCTCGGCGATATAATATCGCTACAGCGTACTTACAGCGTGTGCGTTTTCCGCCAAGGGATTTTCCCAATGCTGCCCCGAGGCTCAGTTTTGAGCGCATACTTCTTTCTGCCTGTGTAGCGGACTCCGAACGGCCAATCCCCATCTCGTATCTATACCAGATGACCAATTCTCCGATAGGTTCATTCACCACTACGAGTACGAAGCTGCCGTTGCTTATGAGTTTCGACACCCAAACTGGGCGGCTATGCTCGCATATGCCAAAGGCAGGCCGCGGCGCGAAGATGGTGGCATAGTCATTTCGGACACTCTGAATCTCACGAGGGAAGAGGCTCTTAACGAACGAGCAGCGCTACACGGGATGCCCCCCATTGGTACTCAATTTACGAACAGGCACGGAATTGATTGGCGCATATCATTCTACGAGTTTTACAGAGCACCTACAACCTTTGCCCGCTATCCTGGCGACTGCGATTTCCTCCCTAATGTCGTCCCGCTAAACTTTTCACAGAGGCTAAAGGATTTTCTAGCCGAGACGGACCGTTGCACCAGTAAGAATATCGTATTCCTGGACACTATGCCGTCCGTCCATCCCTTCCGAATAGGCAACGATATTCACTGTGCAAACTTCGGTGTATATCCTGACCAATCGTACATATTCCTTGATGTAGCCAACGCGAATGAGACGCTCATCGCGCATGAATTAGCCCACCTGTGGCTAACCTATGTGCAGCAAGGTGGTGATGGCTGTCGAACAATGCGGGACAGATCTCACCACGGAAAGATGAATCAACTAGATTTCATTCAGTCGTTCGTCCTTGATCTGCAAGTCAACGACCTGACTGAAAAGCGCGGCTTCGACATGTCGCCTATGAGCGAGGACCACATTAACGGCCTCACAACTCTCAGGGACGCAGTCGCGTTAGGTCATAAGCCTCCAACGCCTCGGGAGGCGCTGTTTGACAGCCTGTTGATTGCTGGCGCAATACTTGAACAGAAGAGGTGGCCGACTGAGTTGAAGTTACGGCTCACCGACCTGCTGGCCTTCTTTGAAGCCACAATGCCGGATCTTTATCGTACTTCGATACAACTCGTAGATATTGTGGACCATCGTCGTTACGATAGCCGGGAAGCAGTTCGGAAAGTCATGGATGAATGCATCATGCTTGCCTTCCAAGCGACCGAAGACGATTTCGACCTCGAAAGGGATTTGCAAGAGCCTGACCTTATAGAGTGCATGCATGACAAATACCCGGAGCAGTTCGAAGGCTGCCCCGTGCGCCTCAAGCTGGAAATTGGCAAGGCTCTCGCGCGAGCTGGCATAAGCGGCGAGGGCTTGGTCATAATCTCGGCGTCTCATATCGGCATGGGACAGATAGCCGTTGAGGACGCTACCGGAACCAAGACCGGTCCCTTCCCCGTCAATTATCAGCTTATCCCATATCACCAAACAGTTGACTATGGCCACTTGCAGCGCCCAACGATACAGGTGGACGGTAAGATTCAGGACGCTTTTGGCCGTTTGCCCGGAGACCCGTACTATAATACGTCGTATTCACCGGGTTCAGGACCCTTCGGACGGATGGCGCAACATCTTGTCGACGGAAAGGTGCCTGACGAGTTGGGCAGACTGCCAGGTCATCCGCTATACCACTCGGCTACGCCTCCCGAACGTGATCCATTCCAAGGCACCTATCCCGATCACTTGCAAGTGCCCACAGAGAGCCTCCAGCATTTGGAGGGCCAACCGTGGTCCAGCCATCCCAGCCCTCCAGCTATCAGCCATCAGAGCCAAAAGCAGCAAAGTGTGTTCCCACCTTTTAGTATCCGGCAGCATCTAGCAATCCATCAGGCTTCGACTTTACCTAAGCCGCCCAGCACTGACATAACACTGCGATATATGGCGGGCCTTGGATTATCGGTCGCACGGGCGAGGTTGGCACAGCAAATAAAAAGAAACGGGAATAATCTTTACCAGTACGCGTATAATAATCCAATCACCTATTCCGACCCGTCTGGTAACGTGCCGCTAGGGCCAGCTAACGGAATCGGCGACGCTGGACTCTGTGCCCTTATGGACGCTGCGTTATGGGACTCATATTTCTGTACGCCACAGCACGTATGTAATCATTTGTATGCCCATTGCGTGACCTGTTGCATACTTACTCGAGTCGTCAACTCAGCTTGCGCGGCATGGTCTCAATCATTTCAGGGCCATAATATGGATCAACAAGTCTCATGTGGAACCGGAATTGGATTTGCAGCACATGGTAGTAACATGGATTGCTCGCAAATGTGCCTTAGCGCGTACCCATGGCCTAAGCCAGCTTCCTGTTGTGCTTCCTGTCCCACATGTGACACTCGGGACGAGGGTATCAGATGCGCCCCGGCATTTAAAATAGAAAAATTTGACTGTTGTAAATTTCTCGCGTCGCCTTCCCCGTTTCCAGCGTGGGGCAGCGGCGATTAACAATATTTTAGCGTGAGTAGCTTAGCTACGGCTGACTGTTCCGGCACAACTAAGTTGCTCATGATGGAATCATTTTCTTGGAGTTTCGGCCTATGGTAAAAGATGAGGCAGTAAAACGACGAATTGGTATATATTTTGTCTGGTTCTTTGCCGTTTTAGGCTTTCTCTTCGTTCCCGTCCATACGATTTCTGACGTCGGATCAGCATCTCCGAAATCGCTGACATATGTTTTTATAACGTACGCGTTATTCGATACAGGTTACCGGATTGATTTCGCGTGGATCATTGGAGAGGTTGTGTGCATCATTATATTGGCTCAATTGCTGGTTAAGCGTGACATAAACCGCTAGAACCACAACTGTTAGTTGGGACGGATCGAGCGGGCGTTAGGCGGAATTGGTACGTATTGTTGAAGCAATGTCAAAATGGCTCCAATATTTGCAAACTAGAATTGGTTCTTTAGGACGCGATACACGTTTTCGAAGCAAACCACCGCTCGGGACGTAAAGGGGAACGTCATAATGCCGGGGATTGACGTTCGGATTTGTGGCGATAGGTTCAAGATGGGCTCGGAATGCAGTCCGTCGAACAGACTCTGGAATGTCTTTGCCGAGCCGTGCTTATACCAGATGTGGCGAGTCCGAGAACGAGATCCAGTGGTATACTAAAGTCATGCGAACCATCATCAAAGACGGTATAGAAATGGCCGAGTTGAATGCCGAAGAGCGTGCCTTTCTTCATGCCCGGATTGCTTCTTTGGATCGTGGCCAAAGCCAAACGTATACCGAGGAAGAGATCGATGAAATTTGGCGTCTCCAAGACCTGGAAGACGAACAAATTAAGAAGGATCGCGCTGCATAAAACGAGCCACATACACTCCTGAGGCTGTGGCGGATCTTACAGCAATTCGAGCTTGGACGAAAGATCGTTTCTGGGCGGAACAAGCTAGACGGTATGTTTCCTGGCTAAGGGCACAAGGTCGAAAACTAGCGAAGTACCCCGAGCTCGGCAAGCCGATCGTCGGCACTCATACAGTCTTTGTGTACCTCTGCCTTTGGAAAGCAGATTCAAAGAACGGACATAACCTCTTCTACCGCACAACTCCCGACGGTATCGAAGTCCTGGGGTTCCGCCACACCTCGATGGATGATTTCTAACTCTCCGATCACAGAATGCTTGCAATTTAGTCTGCTCAGGTTGGTTCGACTGTTTGGTTTGGACGCGGCACTCGCTCCCGCAGCAAACCGCCCGGCGGAATGTATAGGCTGGCTTGGTAATACTGGGGATTAACGAATTTGTGGTGATTAACCGCGCCAGGGCTCCGAACGATGATCCATCGCGGGACTTAAACACCTGACACAGACTTGATAGCAATGTTCGTTTCGTTATATCTTGTAGAACAGCGAACCCGACTGTCGGATAGTACGTGGCTCCTCCGTGAACTTGAAGGCCCAGACAACACCCTGCAAATTGCCACTATCGATTGCATAGTGACCTTTCGCGAGATTTATAGCCGCGTCTTTCTGTAAGCAGCTTTGAAAGGCTTCCGCCTCCCGGAAGGCTCCTAAGGCCGTGACGAAGAGCCCTATCGACGGAACTCCATGCAACTGCGGGGGACCCAGGAATTATGCCGCTCGTTCGCGTAGGCCACTTGCCGGTAAGCGCGTAATGATCGTCAGCCCAAGCCAGCACCTCACCTATCGACAGTTTCGGACGAGTGTAGACTTTTCTGTGCTTCCCCTGCCTTTTGAGCAGGCCAGGGAGTGAGTCGCCGCCAGGCAGTCCGCGTAACCCTCTACGTAACGCTGTGTCAATTCCGCGCCAAGTTTCATCCTTCCTTGATCCAACGACGCCAGAACTAGCCGTTGGAAACTCGCCGTTTGCTGCGAAGTGAGCTTCGGCCCAGGACGTGATCTGTTCCACTGTAAGATGGGGGAGATGATAATGGGTGACAACAGATCGGTGGTTGAAGAGGGCGTTCGCTAACGTCGACTTTCCTGGGAGACCTCGCAAACCGGCGCGAAGATCCGCATCAATGCGTCTCCAGGTTTCTCTAGGTCTCCCGTCGACCTGCCCGGAGGAATGCTTCGGCCAATCACCATGCCTTCTGTAATGCTCGTCGGCCCACTCGAGGATGGTTTCCTCGGTAAGTATGTTCTGACTAAGGTGGTTGGGAACCGATCGCTGCTGTTCCAGAAGAATGGCAAGTGAGGAATCAGGGAGGAGGCCGCGGTGCCCCTTTCTCAATGCATGGTCAATGTTAAGCCAATTCTCAAACTCTTGACCGATCACTCTTCCACTCTTTTGTTTGGGCCACTCACCTGTAGCTTCAAAGTGCGTGTCGGCCCATGAAAGAATTAGATCTTCGTCGAGCTTTGGGCGCGGGTAAGGCGGGCGACTCGTCCAACTTCTCATATTCGGAATGTTCTGCCATCGAAACCCGGATTCCTGCAAGATTGACCTGCCAGACGTAAGTAAAGCTAAGGGGTAAACGAGCATGCTTGCCTCTTAGCTGGTTCAAGTCCAGCCCCCGCTCCCAAGTAAGCTGCCTTATAGATTCCACGATCTATAAGGCAGCTTTTTCCTTTGCGTAATTACAAGCTGGCCTTGTTCACTGAGACATTAGTTATCTCGTATGCCGTGCCTTCCGATCCAAATCCCCAATACCTGCCGTCAGTTATTATGCCAGACATAATGGATTTATCAATCGGCAGGGTAAAAACAAGATCGCCATTAACTAGCACCCTGACGTAATCAACGGACACTACAATTTCATAGTTGTACGTGCGTCCCTTTAACACCACAAACGTCCCTGGATTTGCCTTCAGGTGCTCGTCTGACCCATCCTGTAGATGCAAATCCGCACGAAATTCTGGATTTCGGTTTGGGCCACTCATTTCCACGCCCCACCATGGAGCCAGGAGGCGGATATGACTTTGCATCTCATGCATAGATACCGAATTGGCTGCGAATAGCACAATGCGGAAGTCCAAGGGCGTCTCGTTCGTGGCTCCGAAATGCACTTTGAACGCAATCTTAGATGGCAGCGTTAAAGGTGTAGACGACATCAAATATCGAGTTGGATTGATCCCGGGGAGATACGCGACCGACAATCTACCTTCTTCAATCCTCCAATCACTCGATAGCGATATCCACTCGGAAGGCGCAACCCAAAAAGATATCCGCTCGTACGCCCATTGGGGGTGTGTATCGGCCCAATCACGATCAAATGTATAAAGGTGCGATCCTCGGCGCTCATCGTAGAACCTATATACGGGAACACGAGCAGCGTACGAGCTTTGATCAGCCGACCTAGCATTGGAGGTCCATGCGTAGATAGGCCCATGGGGCTCCTCTTTATATCCCCATTGGGTTGGGTTTTCTTCCGCTGGATTGGTTGTATAGAAATGCAATCGAGTCGTCTCGTTAATGAAGCGATGGACGCGGACTGTTCCTCGCACTTGTGAATTGAACACGCGCCCAAGATCCAGAAGTGTCCTGTATCCGGACATAGCCTCATTCAGTTCATTATAATCGGTAGTGTAGAAGTAATCGTCGGTCTGTTGGTTGTGGTACGCGTAAAGAGGAACGAGCCCCACAGATTCTTCGCCTTCATGCCATTTGGTCGAGGAATCACCGAACCTTGCGCTAGTATCTTTGGGAGCAATCTCGTTACTACCGAAATTTGCGTTGCTGCCATTGCCAATTGTAGTGGGTAAACGATGATGCTTTTGATCAGCGATTGCTTCGTAGAGCGACGTTCTCATGGCTTTAACCTCAGCCATCGTAAAGTTCTTATGCTGACTCGTCGTGGAATCGTATTCGCTATGATGACTTATGCACATGAAGCACAGGTTGTCTTCCGCGGCGTTGCCTCGGTTCTGATCTAAATGCGCTATTTGCCCGTGCTTTTGGGCGAGGTCCCCATTCAAATGAAAGCACGCAGGACAGCGTCGTGCGCTTTTCACTAACACTGAGGCTTCAATGTCGCCTGGCGTGCGCTTCCGGGTGTTCTGTCTTGCCATACCAACATTATAGCATCCGAGATCAGCAGACCAAGGATCAGGCTAGGCCGAATCCACTGCTCGCCCGTGCGATACCACCTATCTCAAGTGCTCCTAACGGTTTGTTGGCGGAGAAAGGCGGATTGCTATTCGAGGGCGAAGTCCGCCTGGTTGTTTCGGAGCTGGCGATCAGGGCGTGGAGTGCATTTTCGGAGTCGCCCGCCTGTGGGAACGAAGATGGGAATGTAGTGGGCGGCCGGGTTGACTGAGGAATATGTGGCGATAGGTTTAGTGGGGGCTCGGACGCAATCCTGCCGTAAAGGATTGAAATCTTGCGACGGCTTTTAGTGCATCGTCCTGTGGCTATATTAAATCCGATCCTATCGGACGTCGTGGCAGCGGCACAGGCGGGCCGCTCCGCAACTGGGGATATCGACTGTCTGATCCTCAGGCTCAATCGTGATTTCTGAAGTGGCGGGGGATGGGGGCAAATGCCACCGAGCGTATCATTTGGCACTATCGGTTTCGAATGGTGTCGGGAATTCGAACTGGCTGGTTGCTCCATAAAACTCTATCTGGCAAACATTTCCGATATGATCAATTAAGAGGGCGCAACGGCCGACCTTGAGGCTCCGTGCTGTAGCAACATCGGCGTCTACCCGCAGATGTTCTAAAGTCTCCGTTGGGAATACGTTGTTCAGATCAGCACCTTGGAATCCAGTTTCAGAGGCGGGCGACATTCCAGTTACAATGACGGGAGTGGCGTGCTCGGAAATGTGTTTAAGGGCAACCTCTTCGGGAAGTTTAGCATGATATGGCGTTATTACGGCCGTAGGTTTGCCGTTCTCGGCGAATCGCGACCAAAGGTTCTGACAATAGCCTGTAGTTGACCCATGGTGACTTACTTTGACAGCTGTTGCGCTCAGCGACTGCGAATTCAACTCGTCGCCAGCTAACACCCTCTTCCACGTAGCCTTAACCACATCTGCGCCAAGGATAACTCGGCTTTCACCAAACTCAATTACAAGTCCTATGCTGAGAACATTGTGGTCGAGCGGTACCTCTGTCAGCCTGTCTATAACTCGGTCGCTGTCAAAACACTTCGTCAGTTTTGTTTCGTAGTTGCCGACAATAGTTCCATCTGGCGCGAATGATTTTACGGTCAACGGAACGTCGATCCCGTTGACACTAACCAATGTGGAAATAAGGTTGGAAGTCCCACTTACAATTGTACGCTGAATTGATTTTGCCTTGCAGCGCGCACTGAGCCAGCTGAATGTGGAGAGCAAATCTTCGGTGCTTGATTTGTCTGTAAGTGGAATTTGTGCGTTAGCTTCCGCAGGAATATATTGCAGCAAAAACTCAAGGAAGTGAGGCGTGGTTCCTGCGAATTGCCAAAAGCGCTTGGGAGGGAACTCTCTTAGCAGTGAGCTCATTCCGCGATAGTGGTCATCGTGGGGATGAGTTAAGGCTACAAACTCTAGTTGAGTGACATTGAGCTCCTTCAGTCGGCTAACTATGGGATGCTTAGTGATACTGGATAGGTCGTTGCTGTAACAATCTACCACACCCCAGTGGCCGCTCGGAAGCCGCAAAATTGTGGTTTCGCCTTTGGCACCTCCGCCGATGACTTCCAAATAGAGGTGACCGTCAGCGATATCCATCTTCGTCACCGGCATCCATTTCATCAACTATGGAACGAACTAGTTCGGCTAGCCGCTTTCGTTCAGCGTAAGTTGGCCAAGATGCTTTGATCGGCCGTATTTCGGATCGAGACCCGTTATGCGTACCGTATATAGCGTAAGTAAACTGAGTGCCAGGCGCGACATTGCTCAGGCGAAACGGAGTGTCTCGAAAGCTAAGTTCTACTTCCTGATCGTCGTCGGAACTCAGAATCACAGTCGCTGTTCCGTTCAGTCCGAACGAAAGGAGCCGACCTCGGTATTCGTGAAGCAGGCGGTCGATGTGCCTGGAGGATTGTGCTTCATGAAACGTGTGTGCAGGGATGCTTACGAGGCCTTGAAGCATGAATGGACTCCAGGGCTTGGCCCCGGCAGACTGAAGCGGTCGATCAACAAAATGGATCATCGATTTTGCATCAGATGCAACGCTCATGCCTTTAGCGCTTTGACCGAATGTAGCTTTTCGTTTCTTGCGGGACACATCCGCAAGCGTTTGGGCGACGACTTTATAAAAGTTGGCTTTAGAGATCCGCTTTTCTGACGAGCGTTGCGAACTGAGAGTCATTCGCGTTTTGTCAGACTTAATTATAGTTTTATGGGTAGCTCTTTCGGGCGCAGTGACATTAGCCATAGACTTCCTCTACTGCCGACAACCATTCGTCTTCCGAGATGTTTTCTAGTGAGGGAACGTCGTCCGTTTTGTACAAACGTCGGAGGAATTTCGCCTCCTTCGCCACCCGATCAGCGAACGACAGAAAGCCGTGATGTGACATAACAACTCTTGCCTTACAAACTCGGTGAGGTGTATCTGGGTCTTCCATGAAAAAGGATCCGAACAGCATGGTGACATCCGACGCGGTTTCATCGACGAACGCCATATTGGCGTAGTACTCTGGAGATTCAACCACCTGATTTTCCCAAAGAGACCTGTGTTGCTCGGCTTGGTCCTCATTAGGCGTCTGCTTCTCAACTGCTTGTTCGTCTGCCATTTTATTGCTGCTCCGCGTCTAGAACCAATTTTCCTGATGTATTGTATTCTACCCTATCCGCGCTATTCCTATCGAAGAAAGCTTGCCGTGCAAATATCGACACTGCCTGCTGCCTAGGTAAGTTCCAGTCCGGTCTAATTAGTGGCCCAATGACATAGATCATCATGATGCATAGGACTTTCCGGTGGCTCGCCTTATGCTGATTGTGATTAAAAGACTTCTTACCGCCATAATCTGACAAGTATTTCCATTCGCGCCCACTAATCACCAAGATTCGGTTTCGGAACCCGACTTCTATGTAATCCGCCTGCCGGAATGTAAAGTGCTACAGAATAATGCGATGGATTGTAGACCGGATTATTTGTGGCGATAGGTTTAGTAGGGGCTCGTAAATATAGACGCTGCCCGAGTGTACTTGAACTCGACGTCCGCGACCCTTTACTGCTTCTCGACACACCGCCAGGCAATTAGGTAGAATTCACGTATCAATTCGCACGTGGGAGACTATAACCATGATTCTCAACACAGAAGCGCTTCCAGCGCAAATCACTCCTCCCGATCTTCAAAACATTGCCGAACGCGCATACATCTACGCATATCCTCTCATACTACTCAAAGCGACTGGCGAAGGTCAGGCCGTCAACCAATTTACGCATGTCCCTCAATTCCCACGACCGGATACTCGTAAGGTTATCAGGCCCAACGCCGACACACTCTATTCTATGGCATGGATCGATTTGACAGAAGAGCCAGTGCTAATCGACGTACCCAATTCGGGCAGCCGGTACTACCTACTTCAGTTCATGGATGCGTGGACCGAAACCTTTGCAGACCCAGGCAAACGAACAACGGGGACAGCGGAACAGTGTTTTGCGATTGTAGGGCCAGCTTGGACCGGCAAGCTTCCGGAACATGTCACCCGATACGATGCGCTGACAAACTTCGTTTGGCTTCTCGGGCGCACACAGACTAACGGTGTTGCTGACTACGAAAATGTCCACGCGTTCCAGCACGGCATGCGCATCATGCCGCTAAGTGCATATCCGAACGGCGAACAGACGCTCGGATCTCCATTGGCATTCGGGCAGGCGGGCGATAGGACGCCTCCGGAACGCGTGAAGCAGATGACGCCAGTCGAGTTTTTCGCGGCATTTGCTCAAATAATGAAGGGGAACCCTCCGCATAAGGCGGACGCTACCATGATCGCCGACATTGCCCACATCAGTATTGTTCCGGGCGAAGATTTCAGTCAGTCACAGCTCACGTCGGAGCAATTGCAGGCTGTAAATGCGGGCGCACAGGCAGCGTCTGCGCGAATTGAGGCTTTAGCAACCAATTCGGGCAAGTTTAAGCCGGGCTGGCATACTTTCATCGAACACCTTGGCCGCTATGGGACCGATTATGTCAGCCGCGCTATAACCGCTCGCCTTGCCATCGGCGCAAACCCACGGGAAGATGCGGTCTACATCAGCAACTTCACGGACAGCACGGGCCAGCCGCTCGACGGCTCGCGGAACTACCGAATGAAGTTCACCAAGGACCAGATGCCTCCGGTAAACGCCTTTTGGTCTCTCACCGCCTACGACAAGGACGGCTATTTCATTGCGAATCCAGTCGATCGTTTTGCTATTGGCGACCGGGATAATCTGAAGTTTAATACGGACGGCTCGCTCGATCTCTATATCCAGAACGAGGATCCCGATCCCGAAATGGAGGCCAACTGGCTTCCGTCGGGGAACGGCCCTTTCAACCTGATTATTCGATTGTATTGGCCAAAAGAGGCCATCCTCAACGGGACTTGGCAGCCGCCTTCAGTGGAACGCATTCCGTAGCGAAGACTAGCGCCAAATACCTAGCTCTCGAAGTCGCTCAGGTAACGCCGCTCTTCGGACGTAGCTGCCGGACTGGAGAGCCTGATGCGAGACTAAGGCTTCGATCTGGTCTTTAACGCAACAGTGAGCAGATTCTCTATAAAATTCTGTTGTTTGCCGGTGGTGCGGATGCGACCTTATGATGCCGTGCGCATAGTAAGGTTGACCTTACAGAGCCTTAGATTGGCTTGAACGAGGTATCTGCTTCCTGAGTAGTTGGCCTGCTAGGATCCTAATCTCGACGTCATAGTGTCGAGGATTAAAGAATCGATTATTTGTGGCGATAGGTTTAGTTGGGGCTCCCAATAAAAAAAGCCTCAGTTAGTTGCTGAGGCTGTTATTTTGTAATACCACCATGTGAGATAACCCTACATTTCTAACTATCAGCGATAACGTCATCCCCGCCTTCGATTTTGATGCTCATCCTTAGCGAGTGCTTTTGACATCTCCACTCGTTTGACCAATGGGATTGTCTTCTCCAAGAATACACGGAAAAGTTCGTGGTAGCACGGACTCTATACGGACAAAGTGTTGTCAACATGACGATGGTTGTTTCCACCATTGGTCCAGCCGTAGGTTCGCCCAATTCTCAACCGAAGTCCGCTTTATGCTCGCGTCCGTTTGGCTTGTCTGCTAGTCAGGTTGGCGATGCTTCTCCAGCATCTTCTCGAACTTAGGCTTTGCTGATGTCGCAAGGTCAATCCGGATGCGAAGCAACGAGCCGTTGGCGTCCATGTCGCGGTACACGTCGTACATTCCGTCGCCCCACAGCGTCCAAAAGTTCATAAGACGGGCGCCGTCAATTTCGATCGTTGCCGAATTCGTATTGCTCGCCCGTGTGTCGCGAAGAACTTGCCAATGATGCGAGTGCGGCCGGAAGTCGCCGGCGAATCGTAATTGGTTGACGTCCCGGTAGTCCTCCAGTTCGATGCCATACGCTCCCCGCCCTCTCTGATACGCACTGTAGATGTCCCATCAGATATCGGACGTTCGGTGCGGTGCTTTGTCCATATTTTTTCTTTGCCCGGAATTTCCACGGCAAGCCATACCGAAACGTCTCGGGGAACGGAGTGGAAGCGCACATCAACCGCCACGTCACGCGGAATCGTTTCGCCTGCCAATGGGGACAATTTACAAGACCCTAACCCTAATCGGCGGTTAAGCCACGATTCGTGATACTCTGAAAAGTTGCTAACTTTTGCCCAGTACGCTATCGCCGGAATACAAATATTCACCATGATAATAGCGCCCGATGCCACAAGAAGTTCAGTACAGAAAAGGTAAATGCCCCTTAAGATTATTCGGATTCATGCTGGAATGAAAATATTACTTAGTTGGCCTAGCCACAGGAGAAATCCGACACCAACCGCAATTAGAGAGGCTATCAGTATCTCCTGAAGAATGATTGCAATCAGATATTGAGTGAACGCATGCGGATTCTCTTTATAAGACACGACCTGATTGTATTCTGACTGCTTGGTCGTTCTAATACGGAGGGCCATGCGCTTACTGAAACTGCCATACCAGTCCTGAAACTTGGGCGTAACGATAATGATTGATATACCGATAGGGACGGAAAGAAAGATGCCTGTCCAATCTGCCAAGATGAACCTCCATAATTGCACCGAACATGAGCTCGATTTTGTCAACAGTATTGTAGCACCACGCCCAAGTCGCACTGAACTACCTATGGCACGATACTTTTTCATAGGGCTACGATTCGGCTATCACTCGATTAACCCATTCGATTCTAATGAAGCAATCCGGTATACTGATGCTGCTTATCCATAAGTGCTTGACCTACTACACTCAAGCTTGATCAGCCTTCGCTAACCAGGAGGCTGATTGCTTTTTCCTTCCTCGCCAGGCTCTACAACATTGCATGACCATCCCCTCACTGAATCAAAATTCTCCCACTAGAATGCAAATTTGCTGAGCCTGAATTCTCCACAAAAGTTTTTGTACGATTACCTGTAACACCGGACCCTTTTGACACTATTCATACAATAGTGCTGTAGAGCAAGTTGTATCGCTCATGAATGGCGCGGACTGATAGACTGCCGTTTCGCTTCCTGGGTTAAAGAACAATAAGTCTCATGCGCCTTTCGCGTCGTACCGCTTACGCTGCTTTAGTTGCCGTGACATGCCTTGCATGTGATGGCTCTGTTGGCTCGGCTCTGCCGTCAGCACATCACCCCTCTCCCAAGCATTCACAGAAATCTTCCCATGCCGTGGTTACAGCCAAAGCACCCATTGCAATTCAGAGCGTGCCGCTTCCGCCCGAACTGCCGGGGCACGGCGCGTT
>Ga0302315_10000902_pt1 | contig 31853 bp, 29 predicted proteins | sample III_Palsa_N3_1_FD_200532 | JGI IMG/M metagenome (GOLD analysis project Ga0302315, IMG submission 200532) | Peat permafrost microbial communities from Stordalen Mire near Abisko, Sweden - III_Palsa_N3_1 | ecosystem: Environmental > Terrestrial > Soil > Palsa > Peat permafrost | place: Sweden...
CCAGTGTATCGGCACGAAAATCATCAAAGCTATTCCTATCGCTATAATCAATACCTAAATTGTTGTTGCCGGTAACCAATTGATAATTAATAGTGCCCAGTTTATTATCCTTGCCGGGGTAGCGTAGCTCCCATGCAAACTGGTGCCCTGTAATTTCAATGTTCAAATCGCCCTTAACCTCGGTGGTATTGGTTATCTCCTGCCAGGTAAAAAAGCCAAACACTACCAGTATAGTTAAAACTATAGCCGGTATAATCGTCCATACCTTTTCAATGGTATTGTTATGCGGCAAATAATGCGCCCTGCGTTTGCTGGAGTGTTTATACCTGAATAAGAAAGTGAACAGTAAGATCTGGGTGATAAAAAATACGATCATGGTGATGACCGTGGTTACGGTAAACATCTCATCAATTTTTACACCATGCAGTGATGCCGCTTCGGGAAGGCTTTGGGTACCCTGTACTGTAAATTCCCAATAGGCGCCATATATACCTGCTAAAAGAAACACCAGGCATATAATGGCCATCAGGTTGTTCCAGTTAAGTTCTTTTTTACCCTGTATTTGCTGGGTAAGGTCGTACACTTTAAGTATTTTACCTACAATGGCTATAACCACGCACAGCAGCAGGAAAAGCAGTACATAATATCCTGCACCCATCCACATGATTGTTTTAGCATCGGCGGCGGTAGTAGCAGTGGCAGCAGTAGCAGTAGAATCGGCACTTTGCGCCATTAACATGGTTGTGCCGCTAAGCATAAATACTGCTAAAAGCGAAAGTAATTTTTTAGAATTTATATATTTTTTGAATCCCATTTTATTCTTTGTTTGGTATTCTGTATTTGATTGCAAATTTAACAATTATTATATGTGATGATGAAGGCTCTCCTGTAAAAACGGATGATTTTTAGGTATAAGCGATTTGAACTTGCTTAACGCGTTCAGCATCAGGAAGGCGAACAAACCTGCAAACCCTATAAATATTCCAACTTCTTCAAAATTAAAACCTCTACCCTGTGCACCAACGGTTTCAGGCATGATCATTACATAATAATCAAGCCAGTGGCCTAATATGATAATAATACATACTACTTTTAATATGCGCACCTTACGTTTTGCATCGCGCGACATGATGATCAGGAACGGTGCTGCAAAGTTTATAACGATATTGAGCCAGAACCACGGCTTAAATTCCGGTTCCCAGCGTTTATAAAAGTAAATAGCTTCTTCGGGTATGTTAGCATAATAAGTTAACAGGAATTGTGCAAACCATACGTAAGTCCAGAAGATAGAGAAGGCAAACATGTACAAGCCCATATTGTGCATATGATCTTCATTCAGCCACGAGAAATAACCTTTCTCGCGCAGCAATATCATAACAAGTGTTATTACAGCTAAACCGCTTACCCATAAGGCAGCCAGGTTATACCAGCCAAACATGGTTGAATACCAGCGCGCCTCGAGCGACATGATGGCATCAAAGCCAAACAACGGGTAAGTGATACCAAATACCAGCAGGAATATACAACCAACTTTAAAGCTCTTGGTATAATTGCTCATACCGCCAATTTCATCTTCGTTGTTTGAATATTTTACCAGTAACCAGGCCAACAAACTGTAAGCTCCTAAAAAGCCTACTATGCGTATAAAAAAGAAAGGTAAATTTAAAAAAGATGACTTGCCCGACACTACTGTATCATATAGCGGGCTTTTAGGGTCGGTTAAGCCTGGTGTTGCCCATTGTGCATATAAATATGGTTTGGCAACGGTTTGGCCATCCTGAACCACATTATGTGTGAAATGGATACCTGCTGCAATAATTATTACCAGTATAAGCCCTGCAATTGGTAAAATACGTGCAAATGCCTGCGGTATACGCAGCATTGAGGCCGACCAACCCGCTTGTGCTACATATTGTATGGCGCAAAAAACACCACCGGCGGCACAAACGCAGGTAAAATAATAGCCCATTAGCAATAAATTTGAAAATGTGCGGTCAGCGTTAAGCAAAAACCCTGCTATTATACTTACAATACCTATAACAATTGCTATCAGGCTCCAGGTTTTGGCCCTGCCTTCAAATACAAATCGTTCGTCAAAACTATTATGAGTTTTCATTAAAAATATAGCTTATAAAGTTTGTAAATGGTGAACATACATAATTACTTTCCAGCGCTCGGTTGGTTCAAGCTGCGAAGCGTATGAACCCATGGCGTTTAGCCCGTAAGTAATTGTATGATAAATTTTACCGTCTGTTAAATCCTTCATAGCGCCGCCGCGTGACGACTGCCCTTTTGAATATGATGGCGGCGGCGGGAAACCATGTTGTACTACTAACCCATCGCCCATACCTGTTTGACCATGGCATGGTGAGCAAAAATGCATGAATAATATTTTCCCATCAGCAAAATTAGCCTGTGTTTGTGGCAGCGGGCTTTTTACTTCGGTGCCTGCCAGCTCATATCCATCGTGCGTATTTGGATAATCAAACTTAACCCAGCCTATAGGTATGGTACCAGCCGGCGGAACCTGTGCTGTTTTACCATCCTTAAAATTACTGTTCTTCTGATCAGGATCGTATGCAATGTGCTCATACATATTAGGAGCGTATTCCCAGCCGGTGCTTCTTTTATCTTTGCACGATGTTATAATTACCGTAGCAGCGATAGTAACAACCGTTATGCCTAATATTTTAAATTTATTCATAGCTAACATATTTTCTGTCGTTATGCTTAACTTCTACAGCTCCCGCTTCTTTTAATAAATTAGTGATATCCTCGTGTGGTGTATTTCCTTTTGCATCAATGGCAATAACAAACCTGTCGTTAGTAGCCCTCAGATCCATTACCCTTGCCGTACGGCCCGGGAAAAGGTGTGTAGCAAAAAAGAAAGTTGCAACAGTACCAAAGGCGGTGTATAATACAGTCCACTCAAACGTAAGTGGGATAAAATCCGGAACCGAAAATGCCGGTTTACCACCAATATTCATTGGCCAGTCATGCACAAGGGCATAATAAATAATACTGAATATTATAGTACCGCCCAAACAGCCAAACATAAATGATGCATAACCCAGGCGTGAGTCTTTTATACCCAGTTTTGCCTCGATACCGTGTATGGGCATTGGTGTGTACACATCATAAATTGGAATACTGTTTTGTTGCAGTAAAGTTATTCCGTCCATCATTTCGTCGGGATCTTCAAAAAGTCCCAGTATAAATTTAGTGCTGCTCATTTAATTATACTTTTTCGTACTCGGCAATTTCAATGCTATCAAACTTGCGTAACGCGTCCTTATAAAATTCGGCTTGTGCCGGATCTGTATGACCGTCTGCCAATATTTTCTTCTTCTCTTGCTCGCTTGAACCTTTCAATATTAATTTAACCTCGGCAATAGCTATAGCTGGTAATACGCGGATAAATAACAGGAAGCAGGTAAAGAACACCCCTATCGACCCGATAAATACGCTTATATCTATCCATGTAGGATAAAACATTGCCCAGCTTGAAGGTAAAAAGTCGCGGTGCAGTGAGGTTACGATGATAACGAAACGCTCGAACCACATACCTATATTGATAATGATAGACAATACCCAGGTTGCCGGAATGCTGCGGCGTACTTTTTTAAACCACAATACCTGCGGGATAACACAATTACAGCAAAACATTGACCAGCTTGCCCACCAGTATGGCCCGAAGTAACGGTTCAGGAAGGCATATTGCTCATATTCTACCTGTGAATAGTAAGCGATAAAGAACTCTGTACTATAAGCCACCATTACAATTGAGCCTGTTAAGATGATAATCTTATTCATGGCCTCGATGTGGAACATGGTGATATAGTTTTCCAATCCCATTACCTTACGGGTAACCAGCAACAGGGTTTGCACCATGGCAAAGCCCGAAAAGATAGCCCCGGCAACAAAGTATGGCGGGAATATGGTAGTATGCCATCCCGGTTCCAGCGATGTGGCAAAGTCCATGGATACTATACTGTGTACTGATAATACGAGTGGTGTTGATATACCGGCCAGGATAAGCGACACGGTTTCGAAACGCTGCCAGGTTTTTACCGATCCTGTCCAGCCGAATGACATTACAGAATAGACGCGGCGGCGTAAGCCTTCGGCACGGTCACGTATGGTAGCGATATCAGGCAATAAACCTGTGTACCAGAATACTAACGATACCGAGAAGTAGGTAGAGATCGCAAATACGTCCCAGATAAGCGGTGAGTTAAAGTTAACCCATAACGACCCGTATTGATTGGGTACAGGTAATGAGTACAGCGCCATCCATGGGCGGCCCATGTGTGCCACGATATAACTGGCAGCGCAAATTACAGCGAAGATAGTCATCGCCTCGGCGGAGCGATTGATGGAGTTACGCCATTTTTGACGGAACAGTAATAATATCGCGGAGATAAGCGTTCCGGCGTGACCAATACCTACCCACCACACGAAACCGGTGATATCCCAAGCCCAGCCTATTGTTTTATTTAATCCCCACGATCCGATACCATACCAAAACGTATAACTTACCGCAAATAACCACAGGGTAGCGCCTAACGATGCAACGGTAAAACCGATCCACCAGGCCCTTCCGGGCATTCTTTCAACAGGTGCTAATATATCCTCCGTTATTTTAGCGTAGGTGATATTATCGCCTGTAATTAGCGGTTCCCTGATTATTGATTCATGATGAGATGACATATTTTAATCTCTTTTTTATAAATTAAGCCTCTAATTCAGTTCTGTTTCTAACTTTTACCTGGTAACCTATACCCGGCTGCACGTTCAATTCTTCCAGTACATAATAAGTCCTTTCGCTCTTAAGCGCTTTTGCAACTTCGGAGTTTGGATCATTTACGTTACCGAATACGATAGCGTTGGCAGGGCATGTTTGCTGGCAGGCCACTTTAATATCGCCGTCTTTTACCGAACGTTTTTCCATTTTAGCCTTTAGCTTACCTGCCTGGATGCGTTGGATACACATAGAGCATTTTTCCATAACCCCACGGAAACGTGTAGTTACATCAGGATTAAGTACCAGTTGTGTATGTTCGTTATTCAGGTAGTTATCAAAGCGTGAGTCGTTCCAGTAGTTAAACCAGTTAAAACGACGCACTTTGTAAGGGCAGTTATTAGCACAATAGCGTGTACCTATACAACGGTTGTAAGCCATGTGGTTTAACCCTTCGGATGAGTGAACGGTAGCCAGTACCGGGCAAACAGTTTCGCAAGGTGCATGATCGCAATGCTGGCAAAGCATAGGCTGATAAACCACTGATACGTTATCAAGATTTGCATCCGACAATTGGTTTATCTCTTTTTCTTTGGTTATTAACGCGCCATTATCATTAAAGCTGTAGTAACGGTCAATACGTATCCAATGCATTTCGCGGCGGCGGCGTACTTCATCTTTACCTACAACAGGCACGTTATTTTCGGCACTACAAGCTACCACACAGGCACCGCAACCGGTACATGCATTAAGGTCGATAGCCATAACCCAGTTATAGGTTGGGCGCTCGTACTCATCCCACATGCTGTAAGTCTTTTTATCATCAAAATGACCGCTGGCTACGTATGGATCCTTTTTATATTCAGTAAAGGTAGTTTCGCGTATGATGCTGTTACGGCCTTCGTATGAATGATGTGTTTGTGTTTGGGCAAGCGCTGACTGCTGATCGGTTTTCCCGATAGTGGCAACCGCGGTTGATTGGAAAGTACCGTTGCGGAAAGTATGGAACGGGAAGGCGTTTTGCCCTACATCGTTACCTACCAGCCCTGCCAGTGTACGGCCATAACCAACTGCTACAGATATAGTACCTGTTGCCTGGCCCGGCTGTAATAATATTGGCAATGAAACGGTGTAGTTATTTGCAGTTATGGTGATGATATCGCCTTGCTCCACGCCTAATTTTGTAGCATGCCTTGGCGACATGGCAGCATAATTATCCCAGGTAACTTTTGATACCGGATCTGGCAATTCCTGTAACCACGGGTTGTTGGCACGTTTACCATCGCGCATGGCAATAGTTTGGTACAATTGCAGTTCAACTTTCTTTTCATCGCCGCCAGTTACCAGGCTATTGCTGTGATCTAAAATAGTTTGTGCAACGGCAGTCAACTCATGGCTGAAAGCGTAAGCGCCTGCGGGTTTATCGGCAACCTTAACAAAACCTGTTTGCAATAAAGTTTCCCAGCCTTTAAGTCCGGCCAGGCCGCCTAAAGGTAAAAGTGTTTTATCCCAGGTATTCCTAACGTATGTATAATAGTCTTTTACTGTGCTGCCAGCCCATATCATCAGGCTTTGCTCGGCCTGGCGGGTATTGTATACCGGGTTAATGGTAGGCTGTACAACAGTATAATAGCCTTCAATGATGTTGCTATCTCCCCACGACTCTAAATAGTAGTGGTTAGGCGCTACAACATTACATAAAGAAGCCGTTTCGTCGTTATGATCGGAGAATGATACCCTTAAGCGTACTTTTTTCAGCGCATCCTTAACTGCGCTGCTGCTATGATAATCATAAACAGGGTTTGCGTTAAAGAAGATCACGGCATCAACATCGCCCTTGCTCATATCGCTTATCAGCTCAACAAACTCAGCGTCGTTACCGGCAAATTGGTTTGAAGCGTTATCCAGGTCGATCGTAGTACCATAGCTGCCCAACAGGGAGTTGATGGCATTTACCAATATCTGAACCGCAACATCATTTGAGCCTGCAACAACCAGCGCTTTGCCTTTTGCAGCTAATAATTCTTTACCTGCAATGGTAATGGCATTGGCCGCAGCGGCGTTATCTAATTGTTTTGACCCCGGTAAGGTGGTGCCTGAGATCTCGTTATAAAGATTGATCAGCGCGATGCCTTCTTCGGAATTTTTTAGCGGGATGCGAACATCTGCGTTTGAACCTGTATTGCTCATACCACTTTCAAACTGAATGTGGCGCGACATTTTTTTGCTTTGCAGCGATTTGTTATTACGTGTTTTAACGTACTGGCCTATAAATTCGGTAGGTGAGATCCAGGTACCCAAAAAATCGGCACCGAAACTTACAATTACATCAGCTTTATCAAAATTGTAGTGGGGCAATACTGCCTTGCCAAAACTGTTTTGGTTAGCCTGTATAATGCCGGTATATGATACGGCATCGTAATTAATGTGTTTTGTATTTGGATACGCGGCAATAAAATCAGCAATAACCGCTAATGTTGAAGGGCTGTTGATGGTTGATGATACGATACGTATTTTTTTACCGCCTGCTTTTATCGCTGTTAATTCGTTTTTAACAAAATTATCCAGATGTTCCCAATCGGCATCACCCTGATCAAGCAATGGATTTTTTACACGGGTTACATCATACAGATCAAGCACCGAAGCCTGCGCCTGCGCGCTTAAGCCACCTTTTGATAAAATATCGTTAGGGTTTCCTTCAATTTTGATAGGGCGGCCTTCTCGGGTTTTCACCAAAATAGCATGCCCATCATAACTTGATGAGTAATAGTTGGCTACACCCGGAGTTACCTCCTCGGGTTTAATTAAGTAAGGAATAGATTTGTGAACCGGCACTTTTTGGCAAGCTGCCAGGGTAACCGCTCCAACGCCAAAGCCCAGGGCCTTTAAAAAGTCGCGGCGGGGGGTTTTACCTAATAAACCATCGCTTTCCAAAACCTCTTCAATAGGAATAGGTTCTGCAAACTCGTGTTTATTTTTCTCAACAAATTCTGGCGTTTTGTTCAGTTCTTCTAAACCTTTCCAGTATTTTTTATTGCTGTCCATTTAAGCTATATAAACTGTAATTGCTAAGTTTCTAATCTCTCTCTTTAAATATTAATAGTGGCACTTACCACACTCAATACCACCCATTGATGCCGCTGTAACCTTCTCGCCGCGTTTAATACGATCATGCACAGCTATCATATTATCATAGTAAGCGTTTCCTTTATAGTTAACCTCGGTACGTTTGTGGCATTGTATACACCATTTCATGGTAAGCGGAGAATATTGATAGATCTCCTTCATGGTTTGAACCGGGCCGTGGCAGGTTTGGCATTTTATCTGGCCAACTTTAACGTGCTGTGAGTGGTTAAAGTAAGCAAAATCAGGTAAATTATGTACCCTTACCCATTGCATTGGCCTTGCTTTGGTGCTATCGTATTTTTGAGTTTTTGGATCGTAACCCAAAGCGGCATATATTTTTTGTATCTCAGGCGATTCCTGCTTAACCACCTTATGGCAGTTCATACAAATATTTAATGACGGGATAGTAGCATTTTTAGATTTGTAGGCACCTGAGTGACAGTACTGACAATCAATTTTCATTACACCGGCATGCAGATCATGCGGGAAATGAATAGGTTGCTCAGGCTGATAACCCTGGTGTACGTTGGTATTCCATAGGGTAACCCATGTCCAGCTGCCACAGGCAATTGTTCCGCAGAATATGACGAAGAATACCAGTTTTTTATTTTTTGCCAGCTTACGGATAACCGCCATACGGTCAACAGCAGGCTTAGCTTCTGTTTCTTCATCCTCGGGCAATAAACCTTTACTCCTTAATAACAGGCGCTCCAGTGTGGCAATAACCTTGTTTAATACTAATATTACTACAAAGGCAATAAGGATAACACCGATCAAACCCCATATTACCAGGTCGCTCGGGCCGGTATCAGCAACCGGGCCACCGCCTGCGGGGCCTTTAGCAGTAGCAGCCTGCATAGTTTTCCAGGTGGTGCGGATGTAAGCTAATATATTAGCTACATCGCCATCGGAGAACTGACCGAATACGGTCATGCCCTGCTGGTTGAACTGGTTGTAAATTTTTAGCGCCTTAGGATCTTTCGCCGCTATGAGCGACTGGTTGTTCTGGATCCATTTGGTTAACCATTTGTCATCAGTTTCCTCGGTAACTGTTGGGCCTAACGCGGGGCCGATCAGTTGCGACTCGATTTTGTGACAGGTTGTACAATTGGCCTTAAACAGGGCTTCACCTTTGGTGGCATCACCTTGAGCGTGAGCAGAAAATCCCAAAATTGCAAAAGCGGCAATGAGTAGGACCGGCTTTGAAAGTTGTTTAAAAATCAATGAGATATTTCTCATAAAGTGTATTTATGCTGAATAATTCTTTTATTTAATGTTTAAAACTGAAGGTGCAGGTATATGCAGTCCCACTTTTTCAGTCACAAAAGTATAATTTATTACATAATGGCTGACAAATAAATGACACATAAACATAATTTATAATCTTTCTAAATAAATAATAATCGTGTGATAAGTACACGCTAAAACAGGTGCTACAATTTGATGATTTGGTAATTTGATGATTTGAAAATGTACTGTTCTATTTTATTTTCAAATTTTCAAATTACCAAATCTTCAAATTAACCTATTGGTTTAATAGCCAGGCAAATATAAGCGGAACCACTATGGTAGCATCAGATTCGACAATAAATTTGGGGGTATGTATATCCAGCTTGCCCCAGGTAATTTTTTCGTTGGGGACAGCGCCGGAGTACGAACCGTAGGAAGTTGTAGAATCTGATATCTGACAAAAGTAGCTCCAGAAAGGTATCTCGGGCATTTCCATATCCTGGTAAAGCATCGGCACAACACATATCGGGAAATCGCCGGCTATGCCACCGCCTATCTGGAAAAAGCCTACGCCTTTGCCTCCTGAATTTTTCACATACCAATCGGCCAGCCATGCCATATACTCAATGCCACTCTTCATGGTTGAGGCCTTTAGCTCGCCTTTTATAATATACGAAGCAAAGATGTTACCCATAGTGGAATCTTCCCATCCCGGTACAACTATCGGCAGGTTCTTCTCAGCAGCAGCCAGCATCCACGAGTTTTTTGGGTCGATCTCGTAATATTGTTCCAGATCGCCACTAAGCAGCATCTTATACATATACTCATGCGGAAAATAGCGTTCGCCGCTGTTATCAGCATCCTTCCATATTTTATGGATATGCTTTTGCAAACGGCGGAAGGCTTCTTCTTCGGGTATGCAGGTATCGGTTACGCGGTTGTAATGGTTCTCCAACAGATCCCATTCATCCTGTGGGCTCAGATCGCGGTAATGCGGCACACGTTTGTAGTGTGAGTGCGCCACCAGGTTCATGATGTCTTCCTCGAGGTTGGCGCCTGTGCATGATATAATGGCTATTTTATCCTGGCGGATCATTTCGGCCAGCGAAATACCCAGCTCGGCGGTACTCATAGCCCCCGCTAAGGTCACCATCATTTTGCCGCCTTCCAGCAAATGTGTTTCGTAGCCTTTGGCGGCATCCATTAATGCTGCCGCGTTAAAATGCAGGTAATTCTTTTCGATAAATTGTGATATGGGGCCCCTTGTGTTGCTCATGGTGTGTTGAAATAATGAACCGCAAAAGTAGATATTTTGCGGAATTAAGTATTTTAAAAACTAAAACTAAAAAAAACAATATCTGCTAAAAAGAATTTGCATATTATTATGGCGGCGAATATCTACGTATGAAGAAACTATTTACACTACTTATATTGCTGATCTGCTTTCAGCCGGTTTTTGCACAGGTTGATTTTGTTAAAAGATTTATCCGCCACATGTATTTTGATAAGGATAGCAGCAAAAAAAGCAATCTTGTACTGATACCGGCGCTGGCTTCATCACCCGAAACCGGGGTGGAATTTGGCGGCGCATCGTTATTTTCTTTTTATACCGATACTGCCCGGCATAGTATTACCCGCGTATCAAGCTTGTTCGGTTATGCCAGCATCACTACAAAAGGGCAGGAAAAGGTAAGCCTCAACGCCGTTTACTGGGCACCGCAAAACAAATGGCACTACGTATCAAACTTAGCTTATTATAATTTTCCCTTTGATTTTTATGGTATTGGTAACAATACAAAGGCAGCCAATGTTGAAAGTATTGAAGAAAAACGCACCCGTATAACTATAAGTGCCGACCACCTCATCGCCCCTGATCTGTACGCGGGCTTTGGGATGGGTGGCCTTAAATACTATTATTATTCGGGCACCTATACTCAAAATATCCCGTTTAAAACCAATCCTGAAATACAGGACAAGGCTGGCGGCTCCAATATTTATGCAAGCGCGATACTGATCTTCGACAGCCGCAATAATAATACCTACACCACCAAAGGGATATTTATTAATACCTACTATAATCAAATGCAGGGGATTTATTCGAATAAAAATTATGCCGGCGGTTTATTTAACATTGATTATAACGAATATTTTAAGCTGCAAAGCAAAGTGGTGTTAGCCTTTGATATAAAGGAACAAAGCCTTACCGGCGGCGCATCGCCATTTTACCTGCTGCCGCAACTGGGTAATGATGCCCTGATGCGCGGCTATTATACAGGCCGGTATCGCGACCGTAACCTTTTAGCCGGACAAGCCGAGCTGCGTTACCGCTTATGCGACCGCTTTGGCATAGTAGGCTTTTTAGGTACCGGCGAAGTAGCCAATAAAATGTTTACCGCCGCTGCATTAAAGCCTGATTATGGCGGCGGCGTCCGCTACTTTTTTGATACCGAAAAGGGCCTCAGCATCCGCGCCGATTATGGCATTGGCGAAAAACCTGCAGGCGAATCACGGGAGCAGGGATTTTATATAGCATTGGGGGAGAGCTTCTGATTTGAAAATTTGATGATTTGAAAATTTGAAAATGTTTTTGGGTGGCTATTTAACTGACAAGGCACAAGTCCGCCAAACCTTTATCACCTACACAAGACTTGCGCCAGTTCGGTATTCATGATTTGTAGGCTCGCATTAATGAACTATGCGCTTAAATGCCGGAATAACTGTTGGATATAAATTTACGAAGATTTTTAAACTTCGTAAATTACTTTGTGCGGATTTATACCCAATCAAAAACGAATAAGAAAATCTTCTTTCGCCCTACCCTCCTTAAAATATACCAACCCTATCCAAAACAAATCAACGGTGACTGTTACCTGCGGGTGCGCCTTAATTTCGGTCCAGGCTTGTTTCATGCCTTCGCTCCAGTAAATATCGTCGAATATTAATAGCGTGCCTTCATGTACTTTGGGCAGGCACCATTCAAAGTATTTCAAAGTGGCGGCTTTCTGGTGGTTGCCATCAACAAAAACAAGATCTACCTTATCCAAACTGTTAATTACTCCGGGCAGCGTATCATCAAAATTGCCGGTTATCAGTTCGATATTATTTAACCCTGCTTTGTTAAAGGTATCTTTTGCTACCGCTGCTGTTTCGGGCGAGCCTTCGAGCGTATAAACTTTGGCTTCTGGGGCGGCTTTTTGCAGATAGATAGTAGTTACGCCCAGGCAGGTACCCAGTTCGATGATATTATGGGGCTGAAGATCGGCAGCGATACGGTATAATAGCTGCGCCAGTTTGGGCGGTTTTAGCGCGTGGGCGGCTATATCGCTTATCTTTTTTTGGCGGTTATTGTTTACGTGCGAGCCTGCGCCGAGATCGGTTACAGTGATGGTGTTATCATCAGCTAACAGCATTTTGCGGATGTTTTCAACCTCGGCATATACTTTTTTATCACTTACATCGTAAATAATAGTATCAACCAGCCGGTAAACGAAAGGGGAATGTACGCCGTGCCTGCTTTTTGCCCTTAAACGGTGCAACAGGTAATCTTTGGCAAACCTTATATTTAACATGGTTGTAAAAATATACAATTTTAGTATTTTAGCAGAGCGCATGATAAATGAAACTGAAGTAAACTCATTAATTCGCCTACTGGACGACCCGGATCAGGAGATATACAGGCATGTGCATGAAAAATTACTGTGGTTCGGCAGCGAGGCTATCGGCTATCTGGAGTCGGCCTTTGAGCAGGCTTTTGATTCAGTTCAACAGGAACGCATAGCCAACCTGGTGCATGAAATACAATTTGGTACGTTAAAGAACGATTTGCGCCTGTGGCTGAATGGCGGCGCTTTCGACTTGCTGCAAGGCATCCTGATCATTAACCGCTACCAATACCCCGATCTTGACGAACAAAAGGTAATTAACCAGATAGAGGCCATAAAGCGCGATATATGGATACAGATGATGCATGAGGCCAGCGCGCCCGAGCAGGTTAAGCTGATAAACCATGTATTTTATAATATCTATGGCTTTAGCGGCAATACCGCCAATCACCAGGATCCGCAGAACAGCTACCTGAGCCAGGTGCTGGAAACCAAGAAAGGCAGCCAGACATCGCTGGCCATTATCTACTCCATTATTGCCCAAAAGCTGGATATACCTATTTATGGCGTAAACCTGCCGCAGCATTTTATTTTGGCTTATATGGATGACAGCCAGCAAGAGAATTTTGAAGGCGGTGTGCTATTTTATATTAATGCCTTTAACAAGGGTTTGATTTTTGGCCGCCGGGATGTGGATATGTTTTTAAAACAGCTCAACCTGAAATTTGATAAGCAGTTTTACGAACCCTGCTCCAATACCGAGATCATAAAACGTGTATTGCGTAACCTCATCAGCGCTTATGAGCATTTAGGCTCGGCAGAGAAGGTTGATGAATTGAATGAACTGCTGGGTATTGTTAGTTGACTGCGGAATTTGATGATTTGAAAATTTGAAAATGTTTTTGATGTGATGATTTTCTTTATGTCATTGCGAGGCTCAGGCAGAAATATGAGCGAAAGAGAGCCGCGGCAACCTCGTCGCACTGCATAATCGTTATGTACAGCGACGAGGTTGCTTCGCCGCGCTACCCCATTTACTTCCCGGCTCGCGATGACATGAGAGGTAATCTGGCTACTGCAAGTTACGAAATCTTTATAAAAAATGTGCTGACACTGTTTTGTCAGCACTGCAGATCAACACCATAAGGGTGCTCTACGGCCTTTTATTGGTGATCTTGGCGGCTTCCAGTAGTTCGGAGTCCTCCTGGTCATCGAAATTAAAGTGATATAGCACCCAATCATTTTGTGGTTTATAAAACATGAATGTGAACCTGATAGGTTCGTTGGCATGTTTCACCAGGTAGCTATATAAAACCAGGCTGGGCGACGCGCTTTTTTCAACGATAAGTTCTTTTCCCAAATACTTGCCTAAGGTTATTTGAAGTGAATCGAGCTTTGCTTTTAGCAGGTTAACCTGGCTTATATTTGTAAATTGCTTATTGGTATTAAACAGGTAATCAACCGCCGAATCGGGGCTTGTTTTATATTTTTTAAAGAAAGCATCTATATAAGCGACCGCGCCTTTGGCAGGAGCAGGCTTGGCTGCTTCGGGTTTGGCGGCAGTTTGCGCTTTTGCACAAAATGTGCAGCTTAAAACTATAACGGCAACTAAAAATGAATGGTTCAGGAGGTTTTTGTACAGGTATTTCATGATACGGGGGTTTTTACACGTTAAAATTAGTGAAAAATCAGTGATTGGGGGTTAGTGATTAGTTATTAAAATTAGTGATCAGTGATTGGAGGTTAGTGATTAGTTATACAAAAGCCCTGCTAAGTTTGCTTAGCAGGGCTTTTCTTATTGTCGGAATCACTGATTTTTAATTGATTCATACGATTACACTGATTACCTGGGATAGGACTAATCACTAACCTCCAGCCTCTACTTCACTAAATACATTACTTCCTTAACGGCTTTTATTACACGTTCAGGGTTTGGCAGGTATTCCTGTATCAGGGTTGGGGCGTAAGGCAATGGCACATCGCCACCCATAATACGTAGTACAGGCGAATCAAGATAATCAAACGCGTCCTTTTGTACCTTGAAGGCAATTTCGGTAGCTATAGAGCCTAAAGGCCAGCTTTCTTCAACCAAAACCAAACGGTTTGTTTTCTTAACCGAGTTAATAACGGTATCATAATCAATAGGGCGCACGGTACGCAGATCTATCACTTCGGCGTGGATGCCTTCTTTTTCCAGTTCGGCGGCAGCGGCGTTAACCACTTTCATTATTTTACCAAAACCAACTAAAGTTACATCGGTACCTTCTTTGGTTACATGGGCTTTGCCCAGCGGTATATAATAGGTTTCTTCGGGCACAGGGCCTTTATCGCCATACATCAGTTCCGACTCCATAAAAATAACCGGATCGGGATCAATTATCGCTGATTTTAATAAGCCTTTGGCATCGGCAGGGTTTGATGGCACTACCACCTTTAAACCGGGGCAGTTGGCATACCAGCTTTCGAAACACTGGCTGTGCTGCGAGCTTAACATACCCGCGTTACCTGTTGGCCCGCGAAATACGATAGGCACCGAAAACTGCCCGCCACTCATCGACATGATCTTGGCTGCGCCGTTGATGATCTGATCGATAGCTACCAGCGAAAAATTAAAGGTCATGAATTCGATGATAGGGATCAGTCCGTTCATGGCCGAGCCTATGCCGATACCGGCAAAACCTAATTCAGAGATGGGGGTATCAATAACACGCTTCGCGCCAAATTCATCCAGCATACCCTGGCTTACTTTATAGGCGCCATTGTATTCGGCAACCTCTTCACCCATAAGGTATATTTTATCGTTCTTGCGCATTTCTTCGTTCATTGCTTCCCGAAGCGCTTCCCTGAATTGTATTTCTCTCATCGTGTTAAAAAATGATTTTTCGCCTGCAAATATATGCAATGAAGTTTTAAAAACAACCCGTGTATTTGCTACACCATAATTTTTATTATTTATGCCATAAGTTTTTTACATTCAGGTAAATCCCCTATTCATCCCAAACAGCATATATTTGTGTATTAAAATAATTTAATGGCATCAGACAACAACGATCTTCCTAAAATAATTTGGTTTTTATGGCTGCAGGGACTTGATCAAGCGCCCATTGAGGTTAAAAAATGCTATGAATCGTGGGTGAAGCATAATCCCGGGTGGCAGGTGGTTTTTATGGATGAAAACGATATTACCGATCATATCACTTTACCAAAATGGCCCGTAGCCAAATATGTTGTTTCGGAAATATTGAGGATCAACTTACTGGCAAAACATGGGGGTGTTTGGGTGGATGCTACCTGCTTTTGCACCAAACCGCTCGATGAATGGTTGCACGACTATATGGATGCAGGCTTTTTCGCTTTTGAAAGGCCGGGGCCCGACAGGATGATATCAAGCTGGTTTTTGGCATCCAGCAAATACAACTATATAACCACCGCTTACCAAAACCGGGTAAACGCTTTTTGGACTGAAAACACCGGGATAAAACTTATTGAAGGAACCCGGTGGAATTTCCTTTACAAACATTTGCAAAAGCTAAACCCGCAAGTATGGTTCAACAGCATTTTAACCAAAGTATTAAAGGTGCACCCTTATTTTTGGTTCCATTATTCATTCGAATACATTTATTTGAGGGATGCCAATTTTCGGGAGCTATGGGATTCAGCGCCAAAATTCAGCGCCGATATCCCGCACAGGTTGTTATTTGCGGGGCTTTTTGACCCCATTACTGAAGAGTTAAAATCGGAGATCGACCAAAAAATATCACCGGTTTATAAACTTACCTGGAAATATCAACCGGAACAATACCAACCGGGGACGGTGATGTATTACTTGTTTAACCAGGGGTAAAAAAAAGAGACACAAAGTATTGTGTCTCTACGGTAATTTTTTGTAGAGACGCAATACTTTGCGTCTCTAATTTACGTCTTGCGAAGTTTTCTAAATTAATCTTTCTTGCGCTCGCCCTTCATTTTCGAGGCTATTTCCAATGCCTTGTAAGCATTTACAATACCCCCGGTTTTTGATAGTGTGGTGAAATCCACCAGTGTTTTGGTACCCGGCTTGTAAACCATAGTACCTTTTAATGGTGTGGCCGATGCTAAAATGGCCGCCTTTACCTGTGTTGCGCTTAGTTTAGGGTAATACTCCAATATTAAAGCGGCAATACCTGTGGTAATAGGCGATGAAAAGCTGGTACCATCGGCAGTGTTAAATTCCGCGTTCATATCAATCGAGGTTACTTTAACACCCGGTGCAAATACATCCACATTATTCTGGCCGTAGTTACTAAAATTAGCGGCAAGCGTGGTATCCTGTTTCCAGCCAGAAGCGCCAACATCAATTACGTTATCGGTAGTGGTGCCATCTAAATAAGTATCATTTGGAAATTGTGGTTTGGCATCTACATCCTGGTTATCGTTACCGGCTGCCTGTACCAACAACACATCATGCGCGGCGGCATATTTAAAGGCCTCGTCGACCCATGCTTTATGCGGCGATATTTTTTTACCAAAGCTCATGTTTACTACTTTCGCGCCATTATCAACCGCGTAATGTATGGCGTTGGCAATATCCTTATCATACTCATCGCCGTTAGGCACCGCTTTTATGATCATGATGTGTACATTATCGGCAACGCCATCAATACCGTAACCATTATTACGTTTAGCGCCAATTAAACCCGCAACGCCTGTTCCGTGCGAGGCATCGGCAAATTCCAATACGTTATTGCCATAGGGTTTACCATCGTTAACATCCGGGTCGTCGCCTACAATATCCTTGCGGCTGGTCAGGTCGGGATTAACATCATTGTTTAGTTTTTCAATGTATTCGCCAAGTTCTTTTAAAACTTTGGTATTTGTTGAGGTGCCGCCTTCCTGTGTCAGCACCATGTTCCATATCAACTTACTATGGCTAACCGTATCGTTTGTGGTGGTGATCTTATCCAGATCGGCTACTACGAATGTACCATCAGGCCCTAAATTCAATGCTTTTTTAACATAGCCATTAGTAATCATCAGAATGTTCATCTCAGGCTTTAATTCGGTCAGCTCATTGGTTGATTTTGCCACCGTTGAATCATGTATAGCCTTTACATTAAGCCAGTAATTATATTCCTTGTCGTCACCGCCTGTAGCAGATGTTGCATTGATATACTTACCTTTTAGCTTGTTATATTCCCTTACTTCCTCGGTAGTTTCGTTAAAATCGCATTTACCGCCTTTACCGCCTAAAAAGTCCCAGCCATGCACATCATCAACATAACCATTATGGTCATCGTCCTTGCCATTGCCCGGGGTTTCCTTTGGGTTTACCCATATCACACCTTGCAAATCCTTTTGCAAGGTATCAACACCACTATCAATAGTAGCGACAAGTACCGTTTTGCTTTTTTTACCTTTCACAAAGTCGTAGGCCTGGTTTAAGCTGATGCCGAAGAAACCATCGGCCTGCAAGTCCATCGTATGCCAGCTTTTAGGTGGGTCGGGCGGTGGCGCGGGCATTGTTTGGGCCATGGTGGCCATACTCATCATCATGGCCCCGCTTAATGCTGCGCCGAAAACATAATTTTTTAAGTTATACATATATTTTTATTGTTTCACTAGTTCATTAAGCCCCACCCAACCCTCCCCGGTAGGGAGGGCTTTAAGAAAAAAGTCTCCCCTACCGGGGGAGATTTAGAGGGGGCTTACAAATCAAATTTTATTCCCTGTGCCAAAGGCAACGTTTTTGAATAGTTAATAGTATTGGTTTGTCTGCGCATATACACTTTCCAGGCATCCGAGCCCGATTCGCGACCTCCGCCTGTTTCTTTTTCGCCGCCGAAGGCCCCGCCTATTTCCGCGCCCGATGTGCCTATATTAACATTAGCTATCCCGCAATCAGATCCTGCGCAAGATAAAAATTGTTCGGCTTCGCGCAAATTACCCGTCATGATGGACGATGACAAGCCTTGCGGCACCCCGTTTTGCAGGGCGATAGCCTCATCCAAAGTTTTATATTTTACAAGATACAATATAGGCGCAAATGTTTCATGCTGCACTATCTTAAAGCTATTTTCGACCTCGGCAATACATGGCTTAACGTAACAGCCCGATGAATAATTGCCCCCATCCAGTTTTCCACCTTCAACTATAAACTTACCACCTTCGGCTTTGCACTTTTCTATCGAATCGAGATACAGAGCTACCGCGTCCTTATCTATCAGCGGCCCCATGTGGTTGTTTTCGTCCAGCGGGTCGCCAATACGTATTTGTGCGTAGGCTTTTACCAGCTTTTGCTTAAAGGCATCGTAAACACTTTCATGGATAATTAACCGTCGTGTACTGGTACAGCGCTGCCCGGCAGTACCCACCGCGCCAAACACCGCGCCAATAAGCGACATATCGAGATCGGCATTTTCGCTGATGATGATGGCGTTATTGCCGCCAAGCTCCAGCAGGCTTTTGCCCAGCCTTGCGCCAACTGCCGCGCCAACCGCTTTACCCATACGGGTTGATCCGGTGGCCGATATTAAGGGCAAACGGCTGTCATTAGCCATTAATTCGCCAATGTTCCTGTCGCCGATAACCAAACAGCTTACGCCTTCGTCAATGTTATGCTTTTTAAAAACCGCCTGCGCGATGTGCTGGCAGGCAATGGCTGTTAAAGGTGTTTTTTCTGATGGTTTCCATATACAAACATCGCCGCAAACCCATGCCAGCATGGCGTTCCAACTCCACACCGCTACCGGGAAATTGAAGGCAGAAATAACCCCTACTATCCCGAGCGGATGGTATTGCTCATACATGCGGTGCTCGGGGCGTTCGGAATGCATGGTTAAACCATATAACTGGCGGCTTAAACCTACGGCAAAATCGGCGATATCAATCATTTCCTGTACTTCGCCATAGCCTTCCTGCAGGCTTTTGCCCATCTCGTACGATACCAGCGCACCCAATTGTTGTTTGTTGGCCCGCAAGGCATCGCCTATCTCGCGCACTATCTCGCCACGCTTTGGGGCGGGTATGGTACGCCAGGTTCTAAAAGCCTTGCCAGCCTGCTCAACTACCTGGTTATAATCACTTTGCGATGCAAATTTTACCGATGCTATCTTCTTGCCGTCAACAGGCGATATAATATCTTTTACAGCCGCGCCCCGCCCGCTGCCCCAGCTGCTACCGGTACTAAAAGCCTCGTTTATGTCGTTTATATGTAAATGATTTAGAATTTTTGTTATATCGATGCTCATAATGGTTACTTTTGTCAAAGGTAAAAATCTTTAAGGCAATTTATTATCAACTCACCTTTTGCCGCCAAATGGTTTACATTTATTATCAGGCACTTGTAAAAAAACCGTGTTAATAATGTTTGGATGTTGAAAACTTAATTGCCTTTTGGATGCTTATTATTGTAATTTAATCTCGGTTTAAGCATTGAAAATGACTTGATATGGCTTAACCGAGTATGTTCTGCAAACCTAATTGAATGGAAGAAGAATTTGAATTTGGTTTTACCGAAGACCCAAAATTTTCGGTAGAACGGTACGAAGAAATGATTAGAAATCATGACCAGTACTTTTTTGATGCCCAGGCGTTTGAGAACATTATCGACTACTACATCGAAAAAAATGATCCGGCGAAAGCCCTGCAGGTATCTGAGTATGCGCGCAATCAGCACCCCTTTGCCGCTGTATTTTTAATAAAACAGGCCCAGCTATTAGTCGTCACCAACCGTGCCACCGAAGCGTTTGCCGCTTTGGACAAGGCCGCCATGCTGGAGGCTTCTGATGCGGATATTTATATCATCCGCGGTAACCTGTACGAAAGTATGGAACGCTACGATGAAGCGCTTGAAAACTACGAGAAAGCCCTGGGCCTTGCCGAAGAAACCGACGAAATACTGCTGCATATTGCCTATGTACACCAGAATATGGGCGATTATACCACGGCCATCGGTTACCTGAAAGAATGCCTTAAGCAGAATATGGAAAACCAGGACGCTTTATATGAGCTGGCCTTCTGTTACGATGTAATGGATAACCAGGAAGAAAGCGTGCAGTTTTACCAACAATATATTGATAACGAGCCTTATAGCTACGCCGCCTGGTACAACCTGGGCAATGCCTTTACCAAACTCAGCTTGTTTGAGAAAGCCATTGATGCTTATGATTACGCCATATTAATAAAGGATAATTTCGCATCGGCCTACTTTAACAAGGGCAACGCGCTGGTTAATTTAGAAAAATATGCCGAAGCCATTGAGGTTTACCGCCATACCTTTGAGTATGAGCAGCCTAATGCCGATACCTATTGCGCCATTGGCGAATGCTATGAAAAGCTGGAGCAAATGGACGATGCAAGGGCTTTTTATAAGAAATCGGTTAAAATGGATGCCAAGCTGGCCGATGCATGGTTTGGGATTGGCGTAACGCTTGATTTTGAGGAGCGGTATTTTGAAGCCCTGCATTTTTACAAAAAAGCATTAGATCTTGATATTGCCAATGCCGATTATTGGTTTGCAATTGCCGATGCTGAATATAAGCTGGGCCACATGAACGAAGCCGAACAGGCTTATGAAAAAGTGGTTGAGCTAAACCCGCTTGATGTGGATGCCTGGCTGGACTATTCATCAATATTATATGAGCAGGAAAGGTTGGTGAATGCCATCGAGATCATATCGCAGGCTATAAAAAACAACCCCGAAGCGGCAGAATTATATTACCGCATGGTGGCCTATTTATTTGCCCGTGGCGATTATAATGAAGCATTGAATTATCTGGAGCTGGCTTTATCGTCAGACCCGGAGAAGCATTACATATTGTTTGATTACTTGCCGCAACTGCAAAAGAATAAGGTGATCGTAGATATTATAAACAAATACACTAAATAGGCCCCTCCTAAATCCTCCCCGGTAGGGAGGACTTTAAAAGAAATTCAAAAAGTCTCCCCTTCCGGGGGAGATTTAGAGGGGGCTAATTAAAAAACCAAATCCGGTTACGCGTTTTGGTTTTTTTTATGAACTTTGCCGCCGTATATTAATTAAGCTATTTACCCCCAATAGTAATTTATGAATTATCATATCAATAATCTTCCTGAACGTACAGCAAAGCCCCGCAACAGCGGAATAACCATGATGATGGATAAGGGCTTAAGTTTAAGGCAGGCTGAAGATTTTATTGAAGTTGCCGGAGCACATACCGATATTGTTAAGCTGGGCTGGGCCACATCATTTGTAACGCCTAACCTACAGGAAAAGTTAGACATTTACCGCGAAGGCGGTTTACCCGTATATTTTGGCGGTACATTGTTTGAAGCATTTATTGTAAGGAACCAGTTTGACGATTATTGCCGCATACTTGAAAAATACAAAATGCAATATGTAGAAGTATCCGACGGCTCCATTACTATTGAACATGAAGAAAAGTGTGAATATATCCGTAAGCTAAGCGAAAATTTTACGGTAATATCAGAAGTGGGGTCAAAGGACGTGCAAAAAATATTTGCGCCTTATAAATGGATCAAGCTGATGCAAGCCGAAATAGAAGCAGGATCGTGGAAGGTAATAGCCGAAGCGCGTGAAAGCGGCAATGTAGGCATCTACCGCGACTCTGGCGAAGTTAGGCAGGGTTTGGTTGATGAGATACTCACACAGATACCCGAGGAAACTATTATATGGGAAGCCCCGCAAAAAGCGCAGCAAGTATGGTTCATAAAACTGATAGGCGCTAATGTAAGCTTAGGTAATATTGCCCCAGCAGATGTAATTCCGCTGGAAACATTACGTTTGGGGATAAGGAGTGATACATTTGATCATTTTTTGTAGCTTTATACCATCAATTAATACCTGCCAAAAAGATAGCTATTATATGAAAAAATTATTATTCATATGCTTATTAAGTATTGCTGCACAGGCAAACTTGTTTGCGCAGAAAGTACCTGAATTTAATAAGGTTCCGTTAAAAAAAGTTAAGGATTATAAATCAGCGGATTCCGTTGTACTGCAAACCTCAAATTACCTGTTAACTACGCCCATTGAAAAGGGCGATAGCACCCGGTTAAAATCTGCCGCGTTTTTGATGAAGTGGATGGATGGCATACCTGATTATACCTTTACGCTTGAAGATAATGCGACCAGATATTTTGTTAAGGACCTCGACCTGATGGCGGTTTATATGGCAGCGCTGTGCAAAGCCGCTTTACAAAACCAACCCGGCGTTGATAGTAAAACCATTACCTTAACCGCGGTTAAAATATTATTGGTGTACGCCAATAACAACAGTAATAATGTGCAGTGGACAAAAGACCTGAAGGAACTCTCGGCAGCCAATGATAAAGGAGATTTAGAGAGTTTTTTAGAACCATAATCTGATAATTTTATTATTAAATTATGGAATTTGCCATTTGTTAATATCTCACCATGAAAAAATACGGGCTTATAGGTTTTCCGCTTTCGCATTCCTTCTCAAAAAAATATTTTACTGATAAGTTTGAAAAAGAAAAGATCACAGATGCCGAATATGATCTTTACCCGATTGAACATATAAAAGACCTGCAAGACCTGTTGGATGTACACCCGGATATCTGCGGCTTAAATGTAACCATTCCCCATAAAGTAAATGTGCTTAAATACCTGGACTGGATCGAGCCCGACGCACGCGGCGCAGGCGCGGTAAACTGCATACGTGTAACTGCCGAAAGCCCGGTTTTAGCTTCATTTTTGGGCGAGGTTGGTGTAACCGGGCACGATTTCAGGCTCGAAGGGTTCAATACCGATATTTACGGTTTTGAGATGTCGCTACGCCCGTTGCTTAAAGACCCGAACGATGAGGCGCTGGTTTTGGGCGATGGCGGTGCGGCAAAGGCTGTAAAATGTGTGCTGGAAAACCTGGGGATTGATTATAAAGTGGTTACCCGTAAACCCTATAAAGACCATATTTTGTTTAAGGATCTGAAGCCTCATCACATAAAAAGCCACCGCATCATTATAAATACCACGCCCTTAGGCACCGCGCCCAACGTGGATGAATGCCCGCCGATACCTTATGAAGATATAACTGCCGATCATTTATTGTACGACCTGATCTATAATCCCGAAAAAACACTATTTTTAAAAAAGGGCGAAGAAAAAGGCGCTACTATTAAAAATGGCTACGAAATGTTGATACTACAGGCAGAAAAATCATGGTTGATATGGAATTCAAAGGAAATAAATCCATGAAATTATATCCGCTAATACTTATCGCCTTATTATTGGCCGCTTGTAACGGCGCCCCTGATTATTCGCCAAAACCAAGAGGCTATTTCAGGCTTGTTTTTCCTAAAAAAGAATACCAGCAATTTAACGGCCCCTACCCTTTTACCTTTTTGTATCCCAAATACGCGGTCATAGAAAAAGATAAAGATAAAACGCCTCAAAAAAAGGATAAGAAGCTGATCAACATGAGCTATCTGCTAAATATGCAGTTTCCGCAATTTAACGGCACGCTTCACTTAAGTTATGAAACCATTACCTCGCAAAAGGTATTTAATGAGCTTACCGAAGATGCCCGCAAATTCGCGTTCAACCACTCGGTAAAGGCAACATCTATTGACCAGGGCCTCATCCGTTTTCCTGACCGAAATGTTTATGGAGTGTATTATACAATAGATGGCAACGCGGCATCATCGGCGCAATTTTTCCTTACCGACAGCACGCATAATTACATTCGCGGCGCGCTGTATTTCAACACCGCGCCCAGGCTTGACTCGATACAGCCTGTGCTTGATTTTGTGAAGCAGGATATGAATGTGATGATCAACAGCTTTAAGTGGAAGTAGGTTGATTTCGAATTTCGGATGTTCGATTTCGGATTTATTTTTTTGTAGAGACACAATATATTGTGTCTCTTAAATGCAATTTGGATAACCATCATTTTGATACGCAAAGTATTGCGGATCTACGGTTTTGTTTCATTATCCGTTAAATACCAGCAGCGCCTTTTCAACCCGACTAATCGTTTCATCCTTGCCCAGCAATGCTGCTATATCAAAAACATGCGGCCCAAACTTGCCGCCCACCAGAATAATGCGGAATGGCAGCATCACATCACCCGCCTTCAGGCCTTTTTCCTCCATTAATGCTTTAAATTTCTCTTCCAGTAAAACTGCATCTATAGATGCTTCGTTCCGCAGCATGACAAGGAAGCTATTAAAAAACTCCGTTTTTGCATCAGTCCATTTTGGCTTTACTGCATTAAGATCATATTCCTTTGGCAGCTCAAAAAAGTAAGCCGCCTGCTGGTAAAAATCAGTGAGCAAAGTACATCTTTCCTTAACGGTAGCTATCACTTTAAGCAGGTAATCATTATCTGCTGCCACAACGCCATTATCAGCCAAAACGGCTATAACTTTATCCTTTAAGCTTTCCGCACTTTCTTTTTTGATCCACTCGGCGTTGAACCATTTTGCCTTTTCGAAATCAAATTTAGCGCCCGCCTTGCTTACACGTTCGAGCGAGAATTTTTCAACTAATTCATCTAAAGTAAATATCTCCTGGTCGGTGCCATCATTCCAGCCCAGTGTGGCCAACAGGTTTAAAAATGCTTCGGGCAAAAAGCCAAGCTCGCGAAAGCCGGGTGTCAGCTCGCCTGTTTTGGCATCAAACCAGTTCATGGCATACACCGGGAAACCCAGGCGAGCGCCATCACGTTTACTTAGTTTTCCGTGGCCATCAGGCTTTAAAATCAATGGTAAATGTGCCCATTGCGGCATGTCGGCCTTCCAGCCCAAATATTTCCACAATAACAAATGCACCGGGGCCGATGGCAGCCACTCTTCGCCCCTAAAGGCGTGCGAAATTTTCATTAGGTAATCATCAACCACAACCGCTAAATGATACGTTGGCATACCATCCGCCTTTAACAAAACCTTTTCATCAACCTGGTTAGTTTCAAAGCTCACATGGCCGCGTATCATATCGTTAAAACTCACGGTTTCATCCGCAGGCATTTTTATACGTATTACATGCGGCGTACCGGCATCCAGTAATTTATCCACCTCGTGTTGCGGTAATGACAGCGAATTACGTAAGCCATCACGGTAAACCTGCCCGTATTGAAAATTAGGTATCTCCTTACGGTTTTGTTCCAGTTCCTCGGTGGTATCAAAGGCATAATAGGCATGGCCTTCCATCACCAGTTTCTCAGCGTATTCGCGATATATAGCTTTACGCTCGCTTTGGCGATATGGGGCGTAGTGGCCGCCTACAACCGGGCTTTCATCGGGGATCAACCCACACCAGTTAAGGCAATCCAGTATATAATTTTCGGCACCATCCACATAACGGTTTTGGTCGGTATCCTCTATCCTTAAAATAAAATCGCCTTTATGCTTTTTGGCGAACAAATAATTGAACAAAACGGTGCGCACACCGCCTAAATGTAAACCGCCGGTTGGACTTGGCGCAAAACGAACTCTAACTTTTTTATCTGACATTGCGGGGGCAAAGATAAGTTTTAGTTTTTAGTCCGGAAGTCGGCAAATACGTAAAGTAGGCCTACTGTGACCTATTGATAAAAAAATTGCCATAATATGGCTTTACTTAATACGTTCATACCTTTCAAACTTTACGGACTATTTCTGTACTTTAGCCAAATTCGGACTTTACAGCCTTGCCGGCTTTCCGACTTATAAAACATGAATCCATACCAACAGAAAAAACGCTGGAAATACATACTGATAGCCTTTGCGGTAATTATTGCAAGCGGATCATTATTATACACCAATTACCTGGTAAAAAAAATTTCAAAATCTGAGCGCACGCGCGCGCAGGTATGGGCACTGAGTATGAAGCAGGGCATATCGTCAGATGACAACGATTTTTTGCCTTATGTTTTTGCGGTGCGCGATAGCTCCATTGTACCGGCCATTGTTATTGATGAGACCGGCAAGATGATATTTACCAAGGGCCTCGACACCACTAAAACCTTCATCAAGCTGCCGCCCGATGCGCAGAAGGATAAAAACGCCAAGCATTACGACCTGGAATATTTTAAGGGGGAGTTGAGGACGATGATGAAAGAGCATAAACCTATTAAGGTGTTACTGCCCCGCACCGTTTATGGCACCGGCGGTTATTGGCTCATCTACTATAAAGATTCAGCCCTTTTAAGCCAGTTAAAAATATTCCCTTACATACAATTATCGGTTATTGCTTTATTCCTTGTAGTGGCCTATACGGCGTTCAATACTTCGCGAAAATCGGAGCAGAACCAGGTTTGGGTAGGCCTGGCAAAGGAAACAGCACACCAGTTGGGTACGCCCATATCATCATTAATGGCGTGGCTTGAATTGATAAGGGAAAAATTCAAGGCCGAAAAGGATCCGCTGATGGCCGAGATGGAGAACGATATAAAGCGGCTGGAAATAATTGCCGACAGGTTTTCAAAAATAGGGTCAAAACCAAAGCTGGAAGATCATTCGGTATATTATGTGATCAAGGATTTTGTTGATTATTTTAGCGTGAGGGTGAGTAACAACATTAATTTTGAGATTACCGGCAACCCTTATTTAAGGGCGGGATTAAACGTACCCCTGTTTGACTGGGTGTTGGAAAACCTGCTTAAAAATGCGGTAAATGCCATTGAGGGCCGTGGCAAGATAAAAGTAGAGATCATACAGAACAAAGCCAAAAAGAACCAGATACTGATAGATGTTACCGATACCGGCAAAGGCATACCACGCTCAAAGTTTGATACCGTGTTTCAGCCGGGATACACCACCCGCAAAAGGGGCTGGGGCTTAGGCCTGTCGTTAACCAGGCGTATCGTAAAAAACTACCATAACGGCCAGATATTTGTGCGCGAGTCGGAAATGGGCAAAGGCACCACCTTCAGGATCATATTAAAAAAGACAAACGATGATAACCAAACCGCAACCCGGGGAGTATAAAACATACGCCGCTACTTATATAAACAAAGTACCTAATGGCCCTGTACTTGAAATTTTAGAATATTTAAAAGATAGCACTTATAATTTTTTTGCCAGGATGACCGCGGAGCAGGCTGATTATGCCTACGCCGAAGGTAAATGGACGATTAAAGAGTCGCTGGGCCACATGATTGATACCGAGCGCGTGTTTGCTTACCGGGCTTTTGTTTTTTCGAGGGGAGATAAAAATGAGCTGCCTGGATTTGAGCAGGATGATTATGTATTAAATTCAACGTACAGCACACGAAGCATACAGGATCTGGCTGCTGAGTTCAAAGCAGTACGAGAATCAACCCTTTATCTTTTCAGCGCATTTACCGATGAGCAAAGCTTATTGCAAGGCATTGCCAGCGAGCACCCGGTATCGGTAAGGGCATTGGTTTACATGATCGCCGGCCATGAGCTGCACCATTTGGATATTTTAAAGGAGCGATATATTAGGTAGGCATTAGGTGAAAGGTAAAAGCTGAAAGGTTAAAGGTTTTTGCTTATCTGAAATTCAAGCCAAACAAAAAGGCGAAAGATTGGGTGTTGCCCTATCTTTCGCCTTTTACCTTTCAGCTTTTACCTAAATCTTTTGCCTTTCGCCTAAACCTCCTCTTTATGAGTATCTTTTTTTTCAATCAGGAATGAAATAAATAAACCTATCCCGCCGAATATAGCTATCAGCCCGAAATACATGGCCGGGTTGTCATTGTCGTGGAATACTGAGCGATCCAATATATAGGCCAGGCACAGGCCAAGACCGGAGCCAATTAATAATAAGCCCCATTTTAAGTTTTGATAAGGCGCTGAACGAGGTTTGTAACTGCGGGGATCCATGCCGCGTTCTATCATTGCCATTCTTTCGCGTTTGTGCAGGTACACTATACCAAAAATCATTGCAAACATTGCAATCGGTACCAAAATTGGTATTAAAACGCCTAAATTCTCTGAGTCCATAATATTTAATTTTTTAAGTTGATAATTTTGTTTTAAACCACCATCCTATTGGTGTATTTGTAAGCTATGACTACACTATTTTAAAGCAGGTTACACGCTTTTGAAAAAAGTTTGCAGTTTACAGTTGGCAGTTAGCAGGTTGGCCTATATACAAAAAAGTTTACAGTGGGCAGTTTGCAGTGGGCAAGCTGACTATATGCATAGTTGTTTGCAGATCGATCTATAATCTATATAAGATTATATTTCTTTTAATTTTATATCATGCAATAACTAACTATAAAAAAATAAAAGGTTGCCGGCTGCAAACTGCCCACTGAAAACTTTTTTCAAAAACGTGTAACCTCAGTAAGCGGCATAGCGTCATAAAGCTATAACAATGCAAAGCAAACTTTCGGATATCGAACTTATTGAACAAACCCTGGCGGGAGATCAGTCGGCTTATGCCGACCTGGTTAAGCGGCACCAGCGTTTTGTGTTTACCCTGGCCATGCGTTTTGCGAAAACCAGGGAAGATGCCGAAGAAATTGCCCAGGATTGTTTTATAAAGGCATACCGCTCGCTGGATTCATTTCAGCGTCAATCAAAATTTACTACATGGCTGTACAGCATTGTTTACACTACCGCCATGACGGCTTTACGTAAAAAGAGGGTTGATACTGATTCAATTGATGATGAGAATACTTATATTCAAATTGAAAATCAAAGCAGCGGTTACGATGTTAATAATGCAGAGAATAAATCAAGGTCGTTTTACCTTAACCAGGCCATAGCGCAGCTTTTGCCTGATGATGCCGCTATTATTACCTTGTTTTATAAAGGCGAGCAATCGTTAGAAGAAATAGGCCAGGCATTGGGTATAGAGGCCAATACGGTTAAGGTTAAACTATTCAGGGCGCGCCAGCGTTTAAAAGAAAGGCTGGAGCGTAATTTAAAACATGAAGTTAATGAACTGATATGAACAGTGTAGAAGAAAAACTTTGGAATTATATTGATGGCTCATGCACACCCGAGGATGAGAAAGCCATTAGCTTGCTGATAGAGGGGGACGAAGTGTACCGCAACAAATACAACCAATTGCTAAAGCTTAACAACGAGTTTTCGGTAATGGAGCTTGATGAGCCGTCCATGGCCTTTACTTATAATGTAATGGCTGCTATTGGGCAGGAACATGCCCGGCAACCGCTTAAGGCCGCTATCAATACGCGCATTATAAAAGGCATAGGTTTATTTTTTGTAGTTACCATATCGGTTATACTAATATTCGCGCTGTATAAAGTTAACTGGTCGGCAGGGGCAGGTGTTGTACAAGTACCTTCGCAATTGTTGCCCGATTTTAAAAATTTATTAAGCGGCCCCGTGATGAAAGTTTTTTTGTTTTTTGATGTGGTTTTGGCTTTGTACCTGTTTGATACTTACCTGCGCAAAAAAGGTAATGCAAGGGCTATGGGAAGTGTTCAAACCAGTGGACAGCAAAAGGAACAATAAAACTGACAGTGTACACTAAGTGCCATACATTTATCATCCAAAACATACAGAAATTTGTCATATAAGGCCTTTTATTCCAACCATATAAAACAAATATTCTCATACCTGCCAGTTTGGTATAATAATTGTTACACAGTACATGAACTGGCATCCTTGCTAGTTTAATTGTGATAAGGTTTAGGTTGAAAGTCTCCCGACGCAAGGTTGGGAGGCTTTTTATTTTTATGCCTGTTTGCTGTAACAATTGCCTGGTTTAACTATCTAAAAATCAGTCACGATTTTAAATCAATATAAAACCCAATTGTTATGAAAAAGCTATTTTACTTTACAGTAATGCTAATGGCATGTGCAGTTTTAAAAACAAATGCGCAAGCCCGCATCCCCGGTGCAAGTACCACACAAACCATTTCACAGGATTTAAGCCTCGGTAAGGTCACTATCACCTACTCCAGGCCCAATGTTAAAGGCCGCAAAATATTTGGCGCCCTGCAGCCTTATGGGGAAGTATGGCGTACCGGTGCTAATGCAGCTACAACCATTACTTTTACCGAGGATGTAGTAATCGAGGGTAACAAAGTTCCGGCAGGCGAGTATGGCCTGTTCAGCATACCGGGCCCTGATGAATGGACGATCATCCTGAACAAAACATTTCACCAATGGGGTGCCTATACCTATAAACAAGGTGATGACCTGCTGCGCTTTAAGGTAAAACCGATGACCATGGATGAGCCTGTAGAAACCTTCACTATGCAGTTTGCCAATGCTACCACAAAATCAGCCGATCTGCATTTGATGTGGGACAAAACAGCCGTAGCCATACATTTTGAAAGCGATGACGATGCCCAGGTAATGGCCAATATTGATACCCTGATGAGCGGCGCTAAAAAACCTTACTTTGATGCCATTCAGTACTATTATGAAAATAATAAGGACATGAACAAAGCATTGGCATGGACGCTTGAAGCCGAAAAAACCGACCCAACAGGCCCCTACTATATTTTATGGGAAGGGCGCATACGCTTAAAAATGGGCGATAAGCAAGGCGCTATTAAGGCTGCACAAGAAGGTGTAAGGCGCGCGCAGATTAGTAAGGATGCTGAATATGAAAGATTAAACCAGATGGTGTTGGATAAGGCAAAAAGTTAATATATTTATTAGCTCAAACCTATCCATCAAAATTATGACACCAAGATCATTCTGGGCTATCCTGATAAAAATATTAGGCATTTACATTATTATTGACACCGTAGCGTCAATACCTCAATTTTTAGGAACAATTGCTTTCTTTTTGAACCAGCCCGAAGATCAATATGGCAGAAGTGGCGCATTAATAGCTACGGCGTATATCATATTCGCATTTGCTGCTTATGGATTGATCCTTTGGTGTACCCTTTTTAAAACAGACTGGATAATTGACAAGCTAAAACTCGACCAGGGTTTTGCTGATGAAAGGTTTGATTTTACTATGCACCGCTCCGCTATTTTAAAAATAGCAATAACAGTAATGGGCGGTTTGATATTGGTTGATAGTTTGCCGATTTTATGTAGGGATATTTTCACTTATTATCAAGATGCTAATACCTATAACGGTTTTAAAAAGAACCCGCAGACATCATATCTTATATTATATTGTTTGAAAACTTTGCTGGGTTATTTTATGCTCACCTGTAGCCGTATGATAGTAAATTATATTGAGCTGAAAAGAAGAAAACCAGTTATGGAGCAGGTTGAGGAATAAGCTAAATCTATGTCATTGCGAGGAGCAGCAAGGGTCATTGGATGGG
>Ga0302315_10000908_pt1 | contig 31784 bp, 25 predicted proteins | sample III_Palsa_N3_1_FD_200532 | JGI IMG/M metagenome (GOLD analysis project Ga0302315, IMG submission 200532) | Peat permafrost microbial communities from Stordalen Mire near Abisko, Sweden - III_Palsa_N3_1 | ecosystem: Environmental > Terrestrial > Soil > Palsa > Peat permafrost | place: Sweden...
ATACAACTCCTTTCAGCAGGGATTGCGCCTGTTTGAAATCGTTGATGATAAAGGCCCATGTAGCCGCCACTGATGAGCGCGCCACTTGAGTTTGGGCGAGGTCGGTTGGCAATCCGTTATAAATCAGCACACCCTGGGCGGTGCCATTGGTGCCGCCTGCACCCATGTATTTCTCACCGAACAGGCATTCCAGTTCCATATAATACCAGCCGCGCAAACAATATGCCTGGCCCAGTACCTGGTTTACGCTTGCTTTATCAGCTGCACTTAGGTTTGGGTTAAGCGTAGTGAGCTCGGCTGCCGCAGCTATGGTGACGTTACAATCTTTTACTCCTACGTATAATGCCGACCATGCGTCTCCTACGAATTGATTGCCAATGGTAAGGTTGGTGTTTGCCATTTCATTCCATGCAGGAGTTCCATTGTATACTGAATTAACTGCATGCGTTGAATTTGATGTAGCCTTTGCCAGAAATTCGAAGCCATAGAGGCCCGGATCGCGCAGGTTAGCATAAGCCGAAACCAATACAGTTTGTAGCTGGGCTACGGTTGTAGGATATGTTGACGTACTGTAGGCATTGGTTGGACCGACATTTAGAGGGGCCTTTTTACAACCGGTTATTAACATAACCGCCAGTATTGATATATATATTTTCTTTAACATTTTGATAGTTTTTTAAAGTGAATTAAAAAGTAAGATTAAGCCCTGCGGAATAAATTCTCGTTTGCGGATAATTTGTAGGCGTATCTATTCCCTGGGTGGTGGCAGATCCGTAACCAGACGTAGTATATGCACTGCCCAACTCTGGATCGAGCCCTGTATATTTAGTAATGGTGAACACATTATTAGCCATTATAAATACCCTGGCTTTTTTAACACCTATGTGCTGTAAAACACCACCGGTAAGGGTGTAGCCTAACTGCGCATTCTTCAATTTTAAATAACTTCCATTTTGAACAAAATAGCTGTTCACCGAAGAATAGTTGGTGTTAGGATCAAGCCCTGTGCTACCATTGGACGTAGTGCCCAACAAACGAGGCTGCGAAGTCAAGCCGTTGCCGCCAAGGTACGAATCGTTAAATACTTTGGTTGTAGTATTACCATCAGAAAACAGCGATTCTTCATAAGCTTCTGTGCCATCAAAAATCTTAACACCCTGTACGCCGTTAAATAACAAGGCCAAATCAAATCCCTGGTAATTTAAATGGATATTGATGCCGTAAACCAAAGCAGGGTTTGGATTTCCGATAGGCTGTAAGTCGGATGAGTTAATTGGTTGGCCAGGATGTAAATTCTGAAAATCAAGGTCACCCGCATGGGCTACATTTCCATTAACTGTTTGGCTTGCTGCCTGGGCATCTGTCTGAAATATGCCTAACACTTTGTAGCCATAAAATTCGCCAAAAGGAAGGCCGGCTTTAGTTTCGGTGATGGTTTGATTAGACATCTGGTTAAAACCGGTATTACCATTGTTGTACCAGTTATAACCATCGTAAATTACGCCGGTAGCTGTACCGCTTAAACTCACCACATTATTTTTGTTAAACCCTGCGTTAACATTTACACTATAATTCAATTTTCCTGCGTTATCGTGATATCCTACCGAAAAGTCGAACCCGCGGTTATTTACAATACCCACGTTAGCATAATAAGGTTGAGTGAAACCCGAACTTGTTGGTAAAGGAAGCGGATAAAGCATACCGTTGGTATTTTTGTTGTACCATTCGGCAGTAAAATTCAGGCGGCCATTTAAAGCTTCACCATCTAAACCTATATTGGTTTCGGTAACGGTTTCCCAATGTACATCAGGGTTAGCCAATTTGGTAAGGGTGTTTGCAATTTCAAAGGCCTGTCCCGGCGCAAAGCCTTGCGACCCGCCTGAAATACCGCTTGCAAGCTGATTTTGTGCATAATTAGACGCATATGTGTATGCAGGGATAGCGCTGTTACCCAGCGAACCGTAACTGCCGCGCAGTTTAAGGGAATTAAAGACGTTTTTTACGCCGTGGAAAAAATCCTCATCGCTAATATTCCAGCCTGCTGACGCACCCGGGAATATACCTTTAACTTTATCAGGGCCGAATTCGGTATAGTTGGCATCCTGCCTTATTGAACCCGACAGGAAATAACGTTCATTAAAATTGTAATTTACCCTGGCAAATAGTGATTGAATAAGTTCGTTGGGATCATTTCCCCCCGAAAGCGTTGTCTGCCCTGCCGAGGCTGTTGTTGGAATATAAGTATAACCGTTTAGCCCGATTGAACCCATGCTGGTGTACAAGCTGTTATTGGCACCGGTTATTTGCTCAAAACCAGCTATAGCGCTTATATTGTGTTTCCCAATGCTTTGATTATAGCTAAGTACATAGTTGGCTAAAAACTGGTTGTATTCAGAATAGTTTTCCGTTAGGGTATTATATCCCTGTGCAACAGGACCAAAATTATATGCGTCCTGGAAAAAATCTTCAGTAAAAGCATTATAGGTATAACCAAATGTGCTGCGGAAATCAAGATGGAACGGAAGCTTTATATCTGCATAGACGTTAGCCTGCAGGTTGTTGGTATACTCTGTGATATTGGCGGTGTTTACGGCTCCGTAAGGGTTGGGCCCGCTAAACTGTATGTTGTAACCCAACGGTTCGGTTCCGTATGAGCCATTTTCATTATACAAAGGAATAATAGGCTGAGTACGGAATGGCGCGTTATCCAAACTGACGTTCGGGTTTACCGGTATTGTTTTACGTTGGGACATACCGATTTGCGTACCTATGGTAATAAAATCAGCTAATTTATAATCGGCATTTACCCGGATACCACCAATTCCTGAAGAGTTTGCAATGAATGAACCCGTTTGCCTGTTATCATATGCTGAAAAAAGGTAATTTACTTTTTCTGAAGCACCGACAACTGAAAGGTTGTAATTTTCCTCTATTGCATTGTGATATAGAACATTTTCCCAATTTACGTTAGGCAAAGTGTCGGTTTGGGTTTTGCCGCTAAAAAAGCCGGGGTTAACCAAATTCTGCAATTGTACAAACTGAGTTGTATTCAGCATATCGTTTACCAGTTTTGGTTTAGTTATGCCGTATCTTGCACTAAAATTTATTGTAGGTGCAGCGCCAACTGTTCCTTTTTTAGTGGTAATAAGCAGTACGCCCCCTGCAGCTGCCGAGCCGTATATAGCGGCGGCGGCGGCATCTTTTAAAACATCAATAGAGGCTATGTCCTGCATATTGAGGTTGGTGATATCCGGTATCCTTACGCCATCTACAATATATAATGGGGCTGGCTGGTTAATAGATTCAAGCCCCCTTATTGTAATACTGGGCGTAGCGCCGGGCTGGCCTGAACTTTCAACAATGTTTACACCTGCAACTCTTCCCTGTAATGCGGAAATAGGATCGCTTATTGGCTGATCTTTAAATTCATCGCCTTTAACCGAAACGATGGAGCCGGTGATATCTTTACGTTTTTGTGTGCCGTAACCAATAACAACAACTTCACTCAGGGTTTGCTCGTCTGTAACCAGGGTAACGTTGATCGTGTTCCGGTTATTTACCGGGATCTCTTGTTTAGCATATCCTATCATCGAAAATACAAGGATGTCGTTGCCCTTAGCTTTTAATGCATAATTTCCATTTAAATCAGCATTTGTACCGGTTGTACTATTCTTTGTTGTAATAGTTACGCCTGGAAGGGCATGTCCCTGTTCATCGGTAACTTTCCCGGTAATCGCAATTTGAGCAAATACCCCGGTTGAAAGCAATAAAAACAAAGGACAAAGGATTGATTTTAGTAATCGTTTTCTATACATAATGTTTAAGTTTATAGCGTTTAATAATTGATTGGTTCTCGTGTTGCATAACAGTTGCGTTATGGGATTTTTTTTAGCCTGAAAGCAGGCGGGCACTCCGCAATTTTTTATGCCCGGCGCTTTTATTGTATATTAAATGCTCAAAAAAAATACGGTTAAATAACAAACAGGAAGTTTGAAACACTTTTATCATACAATAAGATTTTAATTTAGTTGGTTTATAATTTACCGGTTACCAAGACATTGTCAATTGGTTGTAACCGGCATAACAAAGGGAAGTAATAAAATAGGCAAGTGCTAATTTCAAAAATAAAATATAAAAAAAAGCGCTGACTGTAATATTATAATTGATTGATAAACAGTAGTTTAAATATGAAATGAATAATATTAAATATAAACGAAGTGTAGACCTTTGTAATATCATTCAACTTATTATATCGCTTTTATCGCCATAATGGTATCTTCAAATTCCTCGTTTGAGATAAGTGATTTCCCTTTTATGCGTGCTTTGTAGTTATATATGGTGTTGACGGAATATTCAAGTATGTGCGCAATTTTTTCGGTATCGTTAATACCCAGCCTCACGAGGGCAAAAATACGGAGATCGGTATTTAATAGTTGATTGGGCAACAGCTTGATATGATTTTCTTCAGAGAAAAGTGCATTATAACTCTCAACGAAGTTCGGGAAAATTTTAAGGAAGGCCCTGTCAAAATTGATAAAAAGTTCTTCGCGTTCTTTGTTAAGGTTAATATTATTAACCAGGATGCGTATATCGTCAAACCGTTTGGTAATCAATTTATTATCAACGGAACGTTTAAACTTGTCAAGTTTATCAATATATTCAGATATGAGGTTGAAATAATAGCCTATATATTCTTCTTTTATTTTATTTGCCTCATTTAACTTATTAATAGTTTGCTGCAAGTTATAATTGGCCTCTAAGATCACTTTATCCGCCAGCTTTAACTTTTGCAGCTGTTTGTAAATAATTATCGCAAATACAACAACAATAACAGCCAATACTGTAAGCAAAGAAGCATAGAAGAACAAAACACTTCGCTGTCCTTCAACCGAATTGATCCTTTCGCCGGCAATTACAGGCAAAATGGCGTTAACCTGTATTTTTCGCTGCCTTGCGCCGTAATATTTCGCATCGTCCAAAGCCTGCTTAATATACAAGTATGCGTTTTCCACATCACCCTTTTGGTGGAGCAACTGGGCCAGGTTGGTCATGGCTGCTGTTTCTTTGGTTGATGACCGGATATCATCTATTGCCGCCAGGATAAGCAGCCCAACAGCGCTGTCGGGCTGGTTTTCCCGAATATAAATATCACTAAGTGTCGAAGCTGTTACTGCAAACTGGTGTTCGGTAAGGTGGTACCCCCCGGTAAGCGTTTTTAAATTGGTGATAGCTTTGGAAATGTTTCCGGTTTTAAGGTATTTTAAACCATTGAAATATAAATATTCAAAAGAATTCGGCTTGCACAGCGCCGCCCCGGAATCGATATATTTACCGGCCCTTTCATTATAAATGGGCGTATAATAATTATCATTGTCATAATCGGAAATATCATAATAGGTACGCGCAATTAAAAAATAATATTCTTTCCGTGCCGGGTCGTCCAGTAATTTAACGTTAACGATCCTTAAGGAGTCAAAGGCCTCTTTAAACATGCCCGATGAAAGTAAAATAAAGCCAAATTTAATCCTGCTAAAAGCAATTTTTCCGGGGTCTTTCAGTAAATAACCGGTTTGCTGCAATTTTTGGGCAAAGCGAAAAGCTTTATCGTAGTTAAATGATCTGTATTCTTCATAAAGGCTCAAATAAGCAGTATACTTAAAATTCAGATCAGCATCAGCAGCATTGCTGACATCCTGCTCAAGTTTTTCAATCCTTTTTAATTTTGCCGCATCATAATTTTTTTTCTTATCAATTTCATTGTTTAGCCTGGTGAATAAGCTGTCCTGTCCCTGACTGGAGAAAACTTTATGAAACATCAGTAAAAATGAAATTAAAAGTAATATTCTTTTCATATTATCATATTATAAAAAAGGAATGAGCACGGCAATGGTATTGGCTGCCCTAATTGGTTTAATTGATAAAGTTATGAAAATATTTATATATAGGTTAACCCATTTAAACAGTCCCGGCAAATTAAGGCCGCCATGCCAAAAAACAGGAGCCTGGCTGGCGTGTACTCAAATAACGGCTCGCCAACAACCAGTTTTTCTATTTAACATATAAGAAGTTCCGCACTTTGTTTTCAGACACGGGAAAGCGGCTTTGCATATTGCCTGTAATTACCCCTCACTTACAAACAAAACGTCAATTATTCTGTTAATCAATTAATAAAGCTTACCTTGTAAGCCATACCCCATCCAATTTCGCCCACCTTAGGCATTGCCGGTTTCTGATCCGCTGATATTTAAGCTCTACCACTACTACATCAGACAAACTATGAAAATGATCTTTTCCGCTGTACGGAAAGGAATTTAAATATAAACTCATGAGCAAAGACAAACCCGGTAAAAACGTAAAAAAGGCACCCAATCCTGTAGGTAAAAAACCGCCATCTGATTACCAGTCAGGTAAAAAATCATCGTCCAGTTTAGACATTACACCTAAAAAGAAATAAGCATGATACAAAAATCAGTTGAATCAAAAGCACGGGAATACGTTTATGATCTGCATAATTGCGCCGCCGAATACGGCTTTAAAAATGATGAAGGGTGGGAGCTAAGCTTAGCCACAGATACCGAAAAAATAGCTATCGAAAAGAAATATTACCCAACCGTTTCGGCAAAAGACCTGCCCGAAACTTTAGCCGAACTATTCAGGCTGGTAAAGGCAAAACTAATATCGGCAAAGGCTGATATGGAGCGCAGACTGGATAATGGTACCCATAATACCAACAATAACCTTCAATATTTAATCGCCTATAACCCTAAGCGGACAAGGTAAATTAATTGACACGAACCGCACTAATTATTTCGAATTGGCACAAACCAGCAATTAGGATTTGCGTAATTCGGGATAATTAGTGCGGTTCGTGTTGTTAATAGACTAATTATTTTATTTTTCATTTAAATATTATACGCATAAGTCTTCTTAATCTCCTTTAAAACAAAGGCGCTGTTCAATATACCAATATTATTAATTTTTGACAGCTTATACCGTATAAAATCATGGTATTCATCAATACTGCCTACGTTTATCTTTAATAAAAAATCTATCTGCCCGGCAATGTGGTAGCACTCCTGCACCTCGTCTAATTTTAATATCTCTTCCTCAAATTTATCTATGTATTCTTCATGATAACGCATAGATACCTGGCAGTAGCTGGTAAAGGGTTTGTTGATCATATTCTTGTTCAATACGGCAACATATTCCTTTATAAACCCCAGGTTTTCCAAACGTTTAATACGCTCATAAACAGGTGATATAGTGAGGTTTAGTTTTGAGGCAAGTTCCTTTGTAGTGACCTTGGCATTTTTCTGCAATTCGCGTAAAATGCTCTTGTCAATTTCGTCTATGGTGTCCATTGGGATAAAATTTTCTAATAATGCCTGCAAATATAGGTTGAATAAGACTTTTTTTATAAGAATATGGCTTTTGGCAGAAAAATTTATTAATACGGTTAACCATACAAAATAAAAATTCTTTATTGCTTAATTTTGACGGGGATAAAATTAAGCATGAAATTAAACGTAAATTACCAGGAACGGTTTGAAAACCGCCACATAGCGCCTGATGCCAAAGCCACAGCCGAAATGCTGAAAACATTGGGTGTAAACTCGTTAGATGAGTTGATAGAGCAAACCATTCCGGCGAAGATAAGATTGAAGCAGCCGCTGCAATTGCCTACAGCAAAAAGCGAATTTGACTACCTGAATACCTTGCGCCAAACCGCGTCAAAAAATAAGGTTTACAAAAGCTACATAGGCCAGGGTTATTACGATGTAATTGTACCCGGAGTAATACAGCGCAACATACTGGAAAACCCCGGATGGTACACCCAATACACACCGTACCAGGCCGAAATTGCGCAGGGCCGTTTACAGGCATTGCTCAACTTCCAGACAATGGTAATTGACCTGACCGGGATGGAAATAGCCAACGCTTCGTTATTAGACGAAGGCACCGCTGCTGCCGAGGCCATGTTTATGCAATACAGCCTGCGCAAAAATCAACATGCCAAAATATTCTTTGTATCGCAGGAAGTGTTCCCGCAAACCATCGACATACTAAAAACCCGCGCCCAACCTTACGGAATTGAATTGCTGATTGGCGACCACCAAACGGTTGAATTGACCGAAGATATGTTTGGCGCTATTATTCAATACCCAGCCGGTAACGGCCAGGTTTATGATTACAAAGGTTTTGCAGAAACAGCACACAAAAAGAACATTAAGTTGACAGTTGTTGCCGATATAATGAGCCTAATCCTGTTAAGCCCTCCGGGTGAGTGGGGCGCAGATGTGGTGGTTGGTTGCACCCAGCGCTTTGGCGTGCCAATGGGCTTTGGTGGTCCTCATGCAGCTTTTTTCGCGACTAAAGAAGAGTACAAACGCTCCATACCCGGTCGTATAATAGGTGTAACTATCGACAGCGCAGGCAATTATGCTTTGCGCATGGCACTGCAAACCCGCGAACAGCATATCCGCAGGGATAAGGCTACATCAAACATCTGTACCGCGCAGGCATTGCTGGCTATTATGGCCGGTATGTACACCGTTTATCATGGCCCGCAGGGTTTAAAAAAGATAGCGCAAAGGATACACGGTCTTGCGGTGTTGCTAAATAATGCCTTAATCCAATTAGGCTATAAGCAACTAAACACCGCGTTTTTTGACACGCTAAAGTTTGAATTGGGCGATTTGACCGGGGCTATCCATGCCGAAGCGTTGAACAATGAAATGAACCTGAACTATACAGGTTCGGCTACTACTATTTCGATCGATGAAACTACTTCGCCGGAAGATATTAAAACCATCATCCGTTTCTTTGCCAAAGTAAAGGGCAAAACAATTAACGATGTAAATTTTGATGAGCTGAAAGCTGATTTGCAAACTGTTGTTCCTGCTGGTCTGCAGCGCACATCTGAATATTTAACCCATCAGTTATTCAATTCGCATCATTCAGAACATGAAATGCTGCGTTATATCAAGTCGCTGGAGACCAAGGATCTTTCACTTTGCCATTCCATGATCGCCTTAGGCTCATGTACCATGAAACTAAACGCGACTACCGAAATGATACCCGTAACCTGGGCAGAGTTTAGCAAGATGCACCCATTTGCGCCTGCCGACCAAACCGGCGGCTATATGCAACTATTTTCTGAACTGAACGACTGGTTATCAGAAATTACCGGTTTCGCGGCCATGAGCTTGCAACCAAATGCAGGCGCACAGGGCGAATATGCCGGGTTAATGGTTATCCGCGCGTATCATCTGGATAGGGGGGATGCTCACCGTAATATCGCATTAATACCTTCATCAGCACACGGTACCAATCCTGCATCAGCAGCAATGGCCGGCATGAAGATCATCGTTGTAAAGTGCGATGATAACGGCAATATTGATGTTGTCGATTTGAAAGAAAAGGCCGAACAATATAAAAACGACCTTTCCTGCCTGATGGTAACTTACCCGTCAACTCACGGCGTATTTGAAGAGTCGATAATTGAAATTTGCAATATTATTCATGAAAACGGCGGCCAGGTTTATATGGACGGTGCCAACATGAATGCCCAGGTTGGCTTAACCAGTCCCGCCAATATTGGGGCCGATGTTTGCCACCTCAACCTGCATAAAACATTCTGCATCCCGCATGGTGGTGGCGGTCCCGGTATGGGCCCAATCGGTGTAGCCAAACATTTGGTGCCTTATTTGCCTGGTCATGCCGTGGTTGATATTGATAAGGGCAAGTCTATACACGCAGTATCATCTGCGCCGTGGGGATCGGCTTCTATCTTAATTATCTCGCATGCCTATATCGCCATGATGGGGCCTGATGGATTGACCAACGCTACCCGTTATGCTATTTTGAATGCAAATTATATCAAATCGCGTTTGGAAGCACATTACCCGGTATTATATACCGGAACCAATGACCGTTGTGCACACGAAATGATATTGGATTGCCGCGCATTCAAGAGTTTTGGCATTGAGGTAGTTGATATTGCCAAACGCTTAATGGATTATGGCTTCCATGCCCCGACTGTTTCTTTCCCGGTAGCCGGTACCATAATGGTTGAGCCTACCGAATCAGAACCAAAGCATGAACTGGACAGGTTCTGCGATGCGATGATCGCTATCCGCAAAGAAATTGAGGAAGTTGAAAAAGGCACATCAGATAAATTAAACAATCCGTTAAAAAATGCCCCGCATACCGTATCAGTAATTACCGGTAACGAATGGGAGCATCCGTATTCCCGTCAAAAAGCGGCTTTCCCGCTGCCTTATGTGGCTGCCTATAAATTCTGGCCATCTGTTGGCAGGGTGAATGATACGCATGGCGACAGGACACTGATATGCAGTTGCCCGCCGATAGGGGAGTATGAGTTTGAGGAAAGTGCGGTGGAGTAGTTCTGAGTCTTGAGTCCCAAGTCAAAAAGTCATTTAATTTGACTTAGGACTTTATACTCAAGACTTTGGACTTAAGACTTAAAGAAATTACTAATATTAAACCAGATAACATATGAATTTTCCATCCGAATTAAAATATACCAAGGATCACGAATGGATCCGTACAGAAGGTAGCGAAGCCTACATAGGCATTACCGAATTTGCACAGCAGGAACTGGGCGATATTGTATATATCGACATTAACTCTGTTGGTAAGGAAATAGCTGCCGAAGAAGTTTTTGGAACGGTTGAGGCCGTAAAGACCGTATCCGACCTGTTTATGCCGGTTGCAGCTACCATTTTGGAAGTCAATAAAAAATTAGACAGTCAGCCGGAATTGGTAAACTCTGATCCTTATGGTGACGGATGGATAATAAAGGTATCTTTGAGTGATGCAGCGGCTGTTGATGGTTTATTGTCAAGCGAGGCTTATGCAAGTATTGTTGGGCATTAATAAACCGAATTGTCATTGCGAGGAGCAGCAAAGGGAAGTGCGCGGGGGCGACGTGGCAATCTCCTCGCTATGCATAGTTCGCGATTGCCACGCTATCGCTCGCAATGACAAATTTTTTAATTTCCGTTGCCTGTGTCCTCACAGGCAACTGTAAACATAGCAGATAGCTGCCTGTGAGGACACAGACAGCGGATAAGAACTATATAATTGACCTTAATGAAGAATACCGCTTTAACCCATAAACATATCGCGCTTGGCGCAAAAATGGTGCCTTTTGCCGGGTATAATATGCCCGTGCAATACGCTGGCATAAATGCAGAACATGAAACTGTTCGCAAAGCAGTTGGCGTATTTGATGTAAGCCACATGGGCGAGTTTATATTAAAAGGCGACAACGCGCTCGGGCTAATACAAAAGGTAACCAGCAACGATGCTGCAAAACTGCATGATGGCAAGGTGCAATATTCATGCCTGCCCAATGAAGATGGCGGTATAGTTGATGATCTGCTGGTTTACCGTATTGACGAGAAAACTTATATGCTGGTAGTAAATGCCTCTAACATTGAAAAGGACTGGAACTGGATATCCAAATACAATGATATGGGTGTGGATATGAAGGATATTTCAGACCGTACCACATTATTAGCCATTCAGGGCCCAAAAGCTGCGGAAGCATTGCAAAGTTTGACCGATGTTGATCTGGCCTCGATGGAATACTATACTTTCAAAAAAGGAAAGTTTGCCGGGGTTGATAATGTAGTCATATCCGCAACGGGATATACTGGCGCAGGTGGTTTCGAGATCTATTTTGATAATGCCCACGCAGATGAAATTTGGGATAAAGTATTTAAAGCAGGGGAACCATTCGGTATAAAACCAATCGGCTTAGGCGCCCGTGACACTTTACGCCTTGAAATGGGCTTCTGCTTATACGGCAATGATATTGATGATACTACTTCGCCATTAGAGGCCGGCCTGGGATGGATAACTAAATTTAACAAGGAATTTACCAATTCTGCCGCATTGCAAAAGCAGAAACAAGAAGGTGTAAGCCGTAAATTGGTGGGTATAGAAATGATAGATCGCGGCATACCGCGCCATGATTATGAAATTACTGATGCTGCCGGTAATACCATTGGAAAAGTAACATCGGGTACCCAATCGCCAACCCTGCAAAAACCAATAGGCATGGGCTATGTTAAAACAGAATTTGCAAAAGAAGGTACAGAGATATTTATAAAGATAAGGGATAACCAAATAAAGGCGATGGTGGTTAAACCGCCTTTTACCGCGTAATTTAACCCCACCCAACCTTCCCCGGAAGGGAGGGCTTTTTATTATGGGATGGCTTTTGTTAAATGTAGAGAATTAAAAGTCTCCCCTACCGGGGGAGATTTAGAGGGGGCTTTGCAGCGATAACATCAGACAGTATGAAAAAAGAGCAACTATCCGCATTTGATATTTTCAAGATAGGCATCGGTCCGTCCAGCTCGCATACGCTTGGGCCGTGGCGGGCAGCACAGCAATTTGTTACGGGTATTGTAAATGCTGAATTATTAGATGCAGTTGTACAGGTAAAGGTATTACTTTACGGGTCGTTAGCGAAAACTGGCCTGGGCCATGGCACAGATATAGCCGTACAATTAGGCTTAGGAGGATTTGACCCCGTTACGATGGACGTGAATAGCGTAGTCCCCATAATATCCGAAATAATAGCAAAAAATGAATTGTTGCTTGCATGTAAAAAGGCAGTTGTTTTTACGCCTTTACAGGATATTTTATTCCTCTCAAACGAGAGCCTGCCCGCGCATCCTAACGCAGTAACGTTCCAGGCGTTTTTAAATAACGATACCGCTATTTCAGGAACTTATTATTCTATTGGCGGCGGCTTTGTTTTAAAGGAAGGCGAAAAAGGCGAAGCTGATGATAAACTGGTTGATTTGCCGTTCCCTATTGAAAATGCGGCGGCCTTATTGCATTGGTGCATGAAAACCGGCCTGAAAATATCCGAAGTGGTATTTGAAAACGAACTGGCCTGGCGTGGCGAGCAAGAGGTACGGAATGGCATATTAAATATTTTCCGGGTGATGAAGGAGTGCATTTATAAAGGTTGCCACTCGAAAGGTATCTTACCCGGCGGACTAAATGTTACCCGCCGGGCGGCAAGCCTTAATAACCGTTTATTGGGCAATTATGCAGATGAAAATTGTGCTGATTGGATAACCGCCATCAAAAAAACAGGTAACAGCTTTCATAATATTTTAGATTGGGTAAGTTGTTTTGCCCTTGCCGTGAATGAAGAAAATGCTTCGTTTGGCCGTGTCGTAACCGCACCTACAAACGGTGCAGCGGGTGTAATACCCGCTGTTTTGCTCTATTTTATAATTTTTTGCAACGGGGATAGTGATGACCAAATTATCCAATTTTTACTAACCGCATCAGAGATCGGCTGTATATTTAAAAAAGGTGCCACCTTATCAGCAGCAATGGGCGGCTGCCAGGCCGAGATAGGGGTTTCATCGGCAATGGCTGCCGCAGCGCTTACAGAATGCTTAGGCGGATCGCAGCGCCAGGTATTAATGGCCGCCGAAATAGCAATGGAACATCATTTAGGGATGACCTGCGATCCTATTGGCGGATTAGTACAGGTCCCCTGTATCGAACGTAATACAATGGGTGCTATTAAAGCTATAACTGCTTCGCAATTAGCCATGCAAAGCAACCCGGATAATGCTAAAGTAAGCCTTGATGCCGTGGTGAGGACCATGTGGTTAACTGCATTGGATATGAATTCAAAATATAAGGAAACAGCAGACGGCGGCCTCGCCATTAATGTGCCTATTAGTTTGCCGGAGTGTTAATGAGTCTTAAGCCCTGAGTTCTAAGTCTTGAGTCAAAAATTATGGTAACTATATATGGTACTTGGGACAAGTACTATACAAACTGATTAAATTTGGTTAAACCTTTTCAATATGAATTATTATAAAATAATTGACAGATTTACAATTCGGAATAAGTTTTTATTTATCATGGGTTTTTTTAATATTTACTTCAACATCTTGGTATTCAGTAGCTAAGAATGATAACAGCATTCTTATTATACTCTTAACACTTTTGGATGTATTATTATGTACTTGGGTTTTAGAAAGCCGAAAGAGAAAACTGATACTTAACACTTGTCCCAACCTATATATATGTTTACCAAATTTATTGACTTTGGACTAAGGACTTTAGACTTCTGACTTACCTTTTTCCCTGAAACTATAGTATAAATAAAATAAAGCCGGTAATATAAATAAGCTACCAATTAGTAGCGCTATTCCTAAATCGCCAATTGTTTTTTCCGGCGCGTGATCGGCTAATAGCGACAGGTTTTGGCCGCCTTTCAATACAATGAAATTCGGAAAGTGTTGATACCCAACCGACAACAAAATCATCGTTACCTGGAATGCAGCAAAGACACGGGCAATCATCTTTTTGCCGCGGTTAATCGTTATCCAAAGCAACACCAACGATACGAGCGCGGCTGTAACCGCCGTCAAACCAACAGCACTGCCAAATATCCAATGAGCGAGCCGTATATTTTGAAATTCTGCGGCAATAAAAACCAGTCCGCCGCAAACAAAGGCCGCTATGTTCAGGGCTTTTGCTTTTTTGATAAAGCGGGTGATATCCGTTGGGTTATCGGCCTCGCCAATTAAATAAATGGAGGCCAGGAAACCGCATAATGTCACCGTAAAAAAGCCAACGGCAATTGAGAACCAGTTGAACCAGCTAAATACATAGGCGGACAAGAACGTATTTGCAGCAAAATCAATTTGGCCTGAGATAGCGCTCCCCGCTATTATCCCCAAAAACAATGGCGTAACCACGCTTGAATAAGCAAATATGTGGTTGTAAAGCTTTTGCGTGTTTTGACCTTTTATAGCATCATAATTTCTGAATGAAAAAGCAGTACCCCGCGCAATAATACCCATCAGCATAATTAATATGGGGATATGAAGGTAGATGCTCATTTGGCTGTAGATAGTGGGGAAACCCACAAATAATATCACCACGGCAATCACCAGCCACATGTGGTTGGCTTCCCATATAGGCCCTATGGCCTGGTAGCTGGTTTTGCGGGTGCGTGTTTTGTTGCTGTCTGATGTAAAAAGCTCAATGATACCCGCGCCAAAATCTGCCCCGCCCAATAAAAAGTAGAGTACGATGGCGAAAAACAGGAAAAGGATAACAACGGTTAGCATGTTTTTAAATTTATAAGTCAGCTTTTCGCTTCAAGCTTCTTGCTTTCTGCTTCTAACGGTCATACAACTCAGGCACCATTTTAATCTGTCGCGACAGCAAAAATATAACAGCCACACTTAGCGTAAAATATACAAGGCTAAACAGGTAAAACGTATATTGTATGCCTGGCATTGGTGTAACGGCCTCGCTGGTTCGCATAATTCCCTGGATGATCCAGGGCTGACGGCCAACTTCGGTTACTGTCCATCCCGCTTCAACGGCTATAAATCCGAAAGGTGTTGACAGGATAAACAGTTTTAAAAACCAGCCCTTAAAAAGCCATTTTCGTTTTTTCCATAATGCAATAAAATATAAAACCCCCACCAGCATCATACACATCCCGGTAATTACCATAATTTGAAACGCATAGTGCGTAATGCCAACAGGTGGTTGGTCTTTAAATGGTATTGCATCAAGGCCCTTAACTTCCTGTTTAAAATTATCGTGTTCCAGGAAGCTTAACATGCCGGGTAACGCGATGCCGTAGTTTACTTTTTTGTTTATCGTATCGGGTATGCCGCCTATAATAAGAGGAGCATAGGCTTGGGTATGAAACAAAGCTTCCATTGCGGCAGATTTAGCCGGTTGCCGTATTGCAGCGCCTTTGGCAGACAGGTCACCACTAAACGGCTGCAAAATGGCAGCTACAGCCGCAAATGCAATGGCTATTTTAAATGCCCGTGTATGAAACTCAATATTCCGCTTTTTATAAATCATCAGCGCATGTATCCCGGCAACGGCAAAACCTGTTGCTGAAAATGCAGCGATGGTCATGTGCAAGGCTTCTGTAAGCCAGGCTTGGTTAAACATGGCCTTGATCGGGTCGATATTAAGGTATTGCCCGTTTATATAGTCAAACCCGGCCGGACTGTTCATCCAGGCATTGGCAGAAACAACCAAAATTCCCGACAATATACCGCTCACACCCACCAGCACACCCGTTGCCCAATGGAACCACTTATTAAACTTACCCCATCCGTACAAAAAGAAACCAAGCGCAATGGCTTCAATAAAGAAAGCCACACCCTCTAACGAAAAAGGCATGCCAAATATCGGCCCCGCGTGTTTCATAAATTCGGGCCATAGCAAACCCAATTCAAATGATAGCATGGTGCCCGATACGGCACCGGTTGCAAAGAAGATAGCCACGCCCTTGCTCCACGCCTGCGTTATATTTTTATAAACCGGATTTTGTGTTTTTATATATTTATAATGAGATATAGCCATAAACACAGGCATAACCATACCAATACACGAGTAGATGATGTGAAAGCCTAAGGATAAGGCCATTTGCGACCGCGCTGCTATAAAATCATTCATAAACTGGTGATGAGAAATAGAATGCGTAAATATACCTGTATCGGAATTTGAACAACATTAAATAGCTTATTATTTATTTAATACATATTGATTTTAAATAAATAATAATTGGCAACTATTTGCCGTATTAAAATTAACTTGGTTGATTTATGCCTTCTTGGTATAAAACCCATAATTTTACTAAATGAACACGCCCGAACAAAACTTTGCCCACCTTGATCTTAAACTGCCGCCTCCACCAAAACCAATGGGTGTTTATAAACCATGTTTGGTTGACGGAAAATACTTATATGTTTCCGGTCATGGAACTTTTAGAGATGACGGAAGCTTAATAATTGGCCGCGTAGGCGAAGATTTGGATGCCGGTGAAGGGAAATTGGCGGCCCTACAGGTTGGGCTCTCTATACTATCAACTATAAAAAATCACGTGGGAAGCCTGGATAAAGTGAAACGGGTAATTAAAGTATTGGGTATGGTTAATTGCACTGTTGATTTTACCCGTCACCCCTTCATCATAAATGGTTGCAGCGAATTGTTTGCAAAAGTTTGGGGCGAAGAAAATGGTGTTGGCGTACGAAGCGCCGTAGGCATGGCATCGTTACCCGATAATATTCCCGTTGAAATAGAAGCAATGTTTGAATTGGCAGAATAATGTCTGCAACTTGTAACCTTTGTACGAAAAATTTGTTGTTTCAACTTATAAAAGTACATTGACAGTTTAAATCTACATAGCCTGCATGAATGAAGAACAATCCCGCCTGAAAGAACCCAACTGGAAAAAATGGGGCCCGTACGTTAGCGATCGTCAATGGGGAACAGTTAGAGAAGATTATAGCGCCGATGGCGATGCCTGGAATTATATTACGCATGACATGTCGCGCAGCAGGGCTTATCGCTGGGGCGAAGAGGGGATTGCCGGTATAAGCGATAACCAGCAATTGTTTTGTTTTGCTGTTAGCTTATGGAACAAAAAAGACCCCATTATTAAAGAGCGTTATTTTGGGTTAAGCAACCCCGAAGGAAACCACGGCGAAGATGTCAAAGAGCTATATTATTACTTAGACAATACGCCCACCCACTCGTACATGAAAATGTTGTACAAATATCCGCAACAGGAATTTCCGTATGCATGGCTCCTGGATGAAAATAAACGAAGGACCCGCAACGACCCCGAATTTGAAATTATAGATACCGGTATATTTGATCAGGATGCTTATTTTGATGTGGTTACCGAATATGCCAAAAACGCCCCTGATGATCTGTTAATAAAAATAACCATCAATAATCGTGGCAGTAATGATGCGCCTATAAATGTGATGCCTACCATTTGGTTTCGTAACCGGTGGGCATGGGGTTATACGAATTATAAACCCGAGCTTTCGTCAGATTCGTCAAACGTAATTAGCGTTTATCATGAAGAATTAGGACAGCTATGGTTAAAAGCTGATGGAAATTGCGACTTATTATTTTGCGATAACGAAACCAATACAAGCCGGTTATATAATTACAATGACGGTAAACAATATTATAAAGATGGTATAAATGACCATATTACAAAAGGCGCAAACACCGTTAATCCGCTAAAAAGAGGTACCAGGGCGGCTGTTAATTATGATGTCACTGTCCCGGCAAAGCAAAGTGTTACGCTGCGTTTAAGATTATCCGCAGAAGCAAAAACCGGCTTTGATGATTTTGATACCATATTTAATACCCGCCAAAAAGAGGCAGATACCTTTTATGCCGATCTGCAAAAGGATCAAGCCAATACCGACCGTGGACTGATACAACGCCAGGCTTTTGCCGGGATGTTGTGGAGTAAGCAATTTTACCATTATAATGTACACCAATGGCTAAACGGCGATCCCGCCGAACCTGCCCCTCCGGCCGGCCGGCTGAACGCCCGTAACGCTCAATGGCAGCATTTAAATACAAAGGATATTATTTCGATGCCTGATAAATGGGAATATCCCTGGTTTGCAGCGTGGGACCTAAGTTTCCACAGCTTAGCGTTGGCGACGATAGATATTGACTTCGCTAAAAACCAGCTTATGCTATTGGTGCGCGACTGGTATATGCATCCGAACGGGCAACTGCCCGCCTATGAATGGTCGTTTGGCGATGCCAACCCGCCTGTACATGCAATGGCTGCATGGCGGATATATAATTTAGAAAAGACGGCCAACAACGGCAAAGGCGACACTTACTTTTTAGAGCGCGTTTTCCATAAGTTGATGCTGAATTTTACCTGGTGGGTGAACCGTAAAGATGCCAATGGTAATAATGTTTTTGAAGGTGGATTTTTAGGTCTGGATAACATTGGTGTATTTGACCGCGATACCGAGTTGCCAATGGGCGAACACCTGGAACAGGTGGACGGCACCGGGTGGATGGCTATGTATTCGCTTAACCTGATGCGTATTGCTACTGAACTGGCGATAGCCAACAAGGCTTACCAGGATATCGCGTCCAAATTTTTTGAACACTTTATTTATATAGCCGGTGCTATGGCAAGCCTGGGTGCCGATAGCCAGGGCCTTTGGGATGATACGGACGGTTTTTTTTATGACCAGTTGCGGTTGGCCGATAAAAGCACCGAAAAAATGAAGGTACGCAGCATTGTGGGCTTGGTACCATTGTTTGCTACCGAGGTGTTGGACGATACCGATATTCTTAACAACCCGATATTCTGTAACCGCATGAAATGGTTTGAGCAAAACCGCCCCGACCTCGCATCGTTGGTTTCGCGCTGGAACAATAAAGGCGCAAATGACAAACATTTGATTAGTTTACTACGCGGCTATCGGATGAAATCATTATTAAAATACATGCTGGACGAAAATGAGTTTTTGAGCCCGTATGGTATTCGCGCGGTATCGAAATATCATCTGAATAATCCATATTACGTAAATGTTAACGGTACGGAATTTGGCATGAAGTATATACCTGCCGAAAGCGACAGCGGCCTGTTTGGCGGTAACAGCAACTGGCGCGGGCCAATATGGATGCCTGTGAATTACATGATCATCGAAAGCCTTCATAAGTGTTACGAATACTATGGTGATGATTTTAAAATTGAGTGCCCTACCGCATCAGGTAATTTTATGAATTTAAAGGAAGTTGGCGATGAAATATATAACCGGATATCAAAAATATTTTTGAGTGATGCAAATGGTAACCGTCCGCTGTTTGGTACCAATATGAAAATACAAGCCGATCCCAATTTTAAAGATCATATACTGTTCCACGAATATTTTGACGGCGATACCGGCAAGGGGTTAGGCGCATCGCACCAAACCGGCTGGACAGGGCTGATAGCCAATTGCTTTTATTAAACATCTGGTACAATAATAGCGGGCATAACAATTTATTGTAATAATTGTATATTTGAATATGGCCTCAAATGCTATTATACAACTGCCCATTGTTAAAATAACCGGCGGCAAAAGCGCGGATATTGTTGACGCGCTGGCTATTGAAGAGCCATTAGAGATAAGGCTGGAATATGGCCCCGCAATTGACCGGCAGGTACGCAACATATCTGTAACCATGCGCACGCCCGGTAATGATGCCGAACTGGCGACAGGCTTTTTATTTACCGAAGGAATAACCAGGGATTTAAAGGATATTGCCGGTATCGGTCATTGTTTTATTGCCTGCGCCGAGAATAAAGAGAATGTGATGCAGGTTAGCCTTGATGAAAATACTATACCCCACTTACAAAACACCGAACGCAATTTTTATACAACATCCAGTTGCGGGGTTTGCGGCAAAGGCTCTATAAATGCCATCCGTACGGTAAGCACGTTTACGCAGCATGAAGATAGCAATACCGTCAACACCGAAATACTATATCAGCTGCCTGATATTTTGCGTCAACACCAAAGGGTTTTTGAAGATACAGGCGGCTTACATGCTTCGGCCTTGTTTTCTTCTTTAGGCGAATTATTATTGGTACGTGAAGACGTAGGAAGGCATAATGCACTGGATAAGCTGATTGGCGCTGCTATTAATAATAACTTGTTGCCGTTAAACAATAACGTGCTGATGCTAAGCGGCAGGGCAAGTTTTGAGCTGGTTCAAAAGGCCGCAATGGCGGGCATTAATATTATTGCGGCTGTAGGAGCACCGTCAAGCCTGGCCGTGCAACTGGCCGAAGAATTTAACATAACGCTGGTCGGATTTTTACGCGGGCTGCGCTTTAATATTTACACAGCGGGCCACCGCATATTGATACCGGGTTATGAAATTACGTATTAAAAGCAATTCGTTACGTTACCGGCTTACAAAAACAGATGTTTCACAACTGTTAAAGGAAGGCTATATAAAAGAGAAAGTGAATTTTGGCGATGATGAACTGGTATATGTACTGCAAAGCACAAACGACGAACAGTTGGCTGCCGACTTCAAAAATAATATCATAACCCTATACATGCCCAAAAAAATGCTCGCCGAGTTGGCGGGTACAGATAAGATTGGTTTTGAAAATACACGGGGCGCGTTACATTTATTGATAGAGAAAGATTTTACCTGTTTGGATAACGTTGCCGAAGACCAAAGCGATAACTATCCAAATCCATTAGCAGTGCGCAACCATGAGCAAGATTAAAGAACGACCAGCAGCCGAAAATCCGGAACAATTGCTGGATTTAAAGGTGACCGAACCCAAAAAGTGGGCGGCAGGCATTCCTGCGGTTATAGCCGCTATGAATGATGTACTGGCGGAATCAGGCCCCATCCGCGGAATGGAAGGCTTGTTTAAAATGAACAAAAAGGGCGGCTTTGATTGTTCGGGCTGCGCCTGGCCCGACCCCGATGATGACCGCTCGCCAATTGCCGAATATTGTGAGAACGGCGCTAAGGCTTTAGCCGAAGAAGCTACCACGAAAAAACTAACTGCTGAATTTTTCGCTCAAAATTCGGTTGCAGGCCTGGCAAAACTGAATGATTTTGAAATAGGTAAAAAAGGACGTATCGCCCAGCCTGTTTACCTCGCCAAAGGCGGCACGCATTACCAGCCCGTTAGCTGGGATGAGGCATTTAAAAAGATAGCGGATCATTTAAACAGTTTGGCATCGCCCAATGAAGCTGCTTTTTATACATCCGGCCGTACCAGCAATGAGGCTTCATTTACCTACCAGTTGTTTGTAAAAGAATACGGCACCAATAATATGCCCGATTGCTCAAATATGTGCCATGAATCAAGCGGTTCGGCTTTGGTAGATACTATTGGAATAGGAAAAGGCACGGTAACCTTAGATGATTTTTACGATACCGATGTAATCATCATTATGGGGCAAAACCCCGGTACTAATCACCCGCGCATGCTTACTGCCTTGCAAAAAGCGAAGGAGAACGGTACTAAGATAATTGCCATTAATCCATTACATGAGGCAGGTTTAATGGGCTTTAAAAACCCGCAAAATATCAAGGGCTTATTAGGGATTTCAACCCAACTTGCCGACCTGTACCTACAGGTAAAGATAAACGGCGATATGGCCCTGTTAAAAGGCATTGAGCGGATGCTGTATGAAGCCGAAATGGAAAACCCCGGAAAAGTTTTTGACCATGAATTTATAAAACACAATACGGCTGGTTATACCGCTTTCCTGCATCACCTGCAGCAACATAGCATAGATGAACTGGCAACTGCGTCCGGGGTACCCGCAAGGCAGATAAAAGAAGCGGCAGATATGCTTAAATATAAAAGCCGCATTATTGTTTGCTGGGCCATGGGCATTACACAGCATAAAAACGGGGTAGCCACCATCCGCGAAATACTTAACCTTACCTTGCTTAAAGGCAGCATTGGCAAGCCCGGCGCGGGTTTATGCCCGGTACGCGGCCATAGCAATGTGCAGGGTAACCGCACCATGCTGATATTTGATAAGCCTACCCCAAAGCAATTAGATAAAATAAAGGAAGTTTACGGCTTTGAACCGCCCAGGGCGCATGGCTATGATGTGGTTGAAACCATAAAAGCCATGCATCAGGGAAAGCTAAAGGTGTTTTTTGCGATGGGTGGGAATTTTCTTTCATCAACACCCGACACGGTGTATACTGCCGAAGCTTTGCGCAAGATGAAGCTGACGGTACATGTATCTACCAAATTAAACCGCGCCCATTTGGTGCATGGCGATGAAGCTATTATTTTACCAACCCTTTCGCGCAGTGATAAGGATATAATAAACGGCGAAGCACAATTTATAAGTTGTGAAAATTCAATGGGGGTGGTACAAATGTCGAAAGGCATCCTTAACCCGATCTCTGACGACTTGCTAAATGAAAACCAAATTGTATGTAAGCTGGCTAAAGCTACAATTGGCCACCGTACAGTAATTGACTGGGATAAATATGCCAACAACTATGATGAGGTAAGGGATGCCATTGAAAAGGTTATCCCCGGTTTCGATGATTATAATAAACGGGTGCGTGAACCGGGCGGGTTTTACCTGCCAAATGGCCCGCGCGAGGGAAAGTTTACCTCAAAGGATTTTGGTGATAAAGTGCCTTTTACTTTAACCGAACTGCCCGGTCATCAACTGGCTGATGATGAATATATGATGGCCTCTGTACGCAGCCACGACCAGTTTAATACCACCATATACGGGCTGGACGACCGTTACCGTGGCATACATAAAGAACGCCGGGTAATATTTATGAACCATAAGGACATACAAAAAGCCGGGTTTGCAGCAGGGGAGAAGGTTGATCTTTTTAACTACCATAACGGCAGGGAGCGTGTTGCCCGGCTATTTGTAGTAGTGCCCTACAATATTCCCGAACGTAACACAGCCACCTATTATCCTGAAACCAATGTGCTGGTGCCGATAGACAGCGTTGCCGAAAAAAGTAATACGCCTACTTCTAAATCTATTGTCATTAAAATAAAGAAGCATGTTTCTCAAAACATAACTACCTGATATAACAGATTTGTCAACTTTTTAAAAGTTGACAAATCTAACTTTCCCATTGTTTGAAAGTTTACGCTAATTTTAGCCGCAATGGAACCTCCTCAATCAAACAACTATTTTCTTGTGATCAACGGCAAACCCGAAGGTCCGTTTAGTTTAACACAGCTAAAAGAGTTTAAAATAAAGTCCGGAGATTTTGTGAAAACTCAACCGATGGACGATTATAAAGAAGCGCATGAGGTTGCGGAGTTGCGTGAATTGTTTGGTTTTCATAAACAAATACTATTGCAATATTTTGCAGCTTTTGACCAGCGCCTGCTGGCTTCGGCGGTTGACTGGTTCTTGGTTTCGGGGGTTTGTATGGTTATGGCGTTTATGGTTTCGTTATTTGTCGACGGCAGGCTTATATTGCTTTCAATAGCCTTTAGCATGTTTCTCGTTATACCTATGGTAAACCTTATTTACCATATCGTAATGGAAAGTTCAGCAAAACAAGGCACTTATGGCAAGCAGCTTTTGCGTATAAAAGTTTGTGATTTGCAGGGCAGCAGGCTAACCGCAGCCCACGCGCTGGGTAGAAATGCAGCCAAAATATTTTCTGTACTCACTTTATTTATAGGCTACCTGTATAGCTTTTTTAACAAACAACAGCAATGCCTTCATGATGTGATAGCCGGCACGCTGGTAATAAAAGATAGGTTGGTTTAGGCCTCATTCGCCGACTTGTAATCTTAAAATAAATCTCATCAAACTATAAACATTATCGTTTAACTATATGTTATTGCTTTATATTTTTATTAAAAAGCAATGGACGATCTGCAAAATGAAGAGGAACAGCTAACCAAAGTTGGTTCATCCCGTCGTAATTTCTTAACACAATTAACGGTTGCAGGTGCAGGATTATCATTTGCACCCTACCTGTCAAAGGCAAAACCCGTTGCCCCAACTTCTCAATTATCATTTATTGAGCCCCTTAACCTTAGCATGACGGTTAATGGTACAAAACGGTCATTAGTGGTTGACACGCGGGTTACCTTATTAGATGCCCTGCGCAACAACCTGGCGATGCCCGGTACCAAAAAGGGATGTGATCACGGGCAATGCGGTGCTTGTACGGTATTAGTTAACGGCAGGCGGATAAACTCGTGCCTTACACTGGTAGCTACCTGCGAAGGCGACGAAATAACTACCATTGAGGGCCTGGCAACGGGCGGCCAGCTACATCCCATGCAGGAGGCGTTTGTAAAGCATGATGCTTTTCAATGCGGCTATTGCACACCGGGGCAAATATGCTCGGCTGTCGGATTAATGAAGGAAGGTCACGCCAAAACCGATGCGGAAATACGCGAATTAATGAGCGGAAATATTTGCCGCTGCGGTGCCTATCAAAATATACTGAATGCTATAAAAGAAGTTCAAACTGTTTAATCCCGATTTAAGAATTATGGAACCATTTAAATTTATAAAGGCGGTTGACAATAACAGCGCTGTTTTATCTGCTTCGGCTGCCGGGGCAAAGTTTATAGCAGGCGGTACCAATATGGTCGACCTGATGAAATTAAATATCGAAAAACCCAGCCAGGTTGTTGATATTAACCGGTTAAAACTTGAACAAATTGAAACACTTCCTAACGGAACTATCCATATTGGCGCATTAGTTAAAAACAGCGATCTGGCTTATCACCCTGGGATCAAAAAAAATTACCCGGTGCTGTCTGAAGCGTTATTATCAGGCGCATCGCCGCAATTGCGAAACATGGCTACCGTTGGCGGCAATTTATTACAACGCACACGTTGCCCTTATTTTTATGACACTACTTTTGATTGTAATAAACGCAATCCCGGTTCAGGTTGTGCTGCCATAGGCGGCTATAACCGTAATAACGCGGTATTGGGTGCCAGCAATAAATGTATCGCCACCCATTCATCGGATATGTGCGTGGCTATGGCTGCACTGGGTGCTATAATCCATGTGCAGGGCGAACATGGAACGCGTACCATACCATTTGCTGATTTCCATTTATTGCCCGGCGAAACGCCACACATAGAAAACACTTTAAAACACGGCGAATTAATAACATCGGTTGAAATACCTGCAATTTCATTTGGCAGTAAATCACACTATTTAAAAGTTCGCGACCGGGCATCTTATGAATTTGCCTTGGCTTCTGCCGCAGTAGCTTTGGATATCAGCGGCGACAGGATACAATCCGCACGTATTGCATTAGGCGGCGTTGGTACAAAACCCTGGCGGTCGTTGGTGGCTGAAAAAGTATTGATGGGCGCTTTAAATAACGCACAATCCTATCGAACTGCAGCCGAAGCCGCTTTGAGCGCGGCAAGGGGTTATGAACATAATTCATTTAAAATTGAACTGGCTAAACGCACATTGGTACGCGCCTTAACCACAGTTGGAGGAATGGTATGAACGAATTAGTAGGAAAACCCATTGACCGCGTTGACGGCAGGTTGAAAGTTACCGGGGCGGCAACTTATTCGGCGGAGTATTATCCTAAAAATTTGGCATATGGTGTAATTGTTCAGAGCGCAATAGCCAAAGGCCGGATGAAAAATATGGATACCACTGTTGCAGAAAAAGCGCCGGGGGTAATTAATATAATGACCTATAAAAACTCAATGAACCTGCATTTCCCGCAGGCATCTGATCCGGGTGTGGGGAAGTATGGAGAAAAAGACCTGCTGCCCCTGCAAAGCGACCGTATATTTTACGGCGGCCAAAGCATAGCGATTGTTATAGCCGAAACATTTGAGCAGGCCGAACATGCGGCAGCCTTGATAAAAGTTGATTACGAAAATGAAAAGCCGCTTTTTAACCTGGAAAAAAATATTAGCCTGGCCTATAAACCCAGCTCGGGATTAGGTGGCGCAGAAACACAGGTTAAACGGGGCGACGCAGACGCTGCTTTTAACGCCGCGCCTGTAAAGTTACAAGAAACCTATACTACACCGGTTTATCATCATAATGCGATGGAGCCGCATGCTACTATTGCTGAATGGAAGGGCGATGAGCTTATGATATATGATTCCACGCAATCTGTAATGGGCAGCAAGGGGTTAATGGCCTCTATGCTGGGTATCCCGCCTGAAAAGGTTAAGTTGATCTCATTATATATAGGTGGAGGTTTTGGTTCAAAGGGTTTTTCATGGCCCAATACGGTGATGACCGCTATGGCGGCAAAATTAGTTAACCGCCCGGTAAAATTATCACTTAGCCGACAGCAAATGTTTACCAATGCAGGCAGACGCACCCAAACTATTCAAAAAATTAGCCTCGGCACCGATAATACAGGTAAATTAAATGCTATAAAACATGCTACTATATCTGAAACATCATTTGTTGATGAATTTGTAGAAACAGCGGGGGTAGCCACTACTATGCTATATAGCAGTGAAAATGCCGATATAAGCCACAGCATTGTGCGGCTTAATAAAGGTACGCCTTGCCCTATGCGCGCGCCGGGAGAAGCGCCCGGTGTGTACGCGCTGGAAGCTGCTATGGACGAATTGGCCTATAAATTAAAAATGGACCCTGTACAGTTAAGGCAGTTAAATTATGCTGATGCAGAAGAACAAAAGCATTTGCAATTCTCGTCGAAGAATTTAAAGGAGTGCTATCAGCGCGGTGCAGACGCAATCGGCTGGTCGCAACGCAATCCAAAACCTGCATCAATGAGAGAGGGCAATTATTTAATAGGCTATGGAATGGCCACAGCTACCTATCCCGCAAACCGCAGCGCTTCAACAGCAAAGGCGACTATATTCCCTGACGGCCATGCGGAAATACTTTGCGGTACCCAGGATATTGGTACAGGTACCTATACCATAATGACGCAGTTAGCTGCCGACTCGCTGGGCCTGCCTATTGATAAGGTAAAAGTAAAGCTGGGCGACAGTGATTATCCCAAAGGCGCAAATTCCGGCGGATCACAGGTAACAGCAAGCGTTGGCCCGGCTATACGTGCCGCAGCCTTAAGCGCAAAAAGTAAGATCATCCAAATAGCTATTGCCGATGCATCATCGCCGTTATACAGAAATAAAGAAGAAACGATAATGGTAGATAATGGCCATTTATATGTTAACGGTCAAACAACCAAAGGCGAGACCTACGCCCAAATATTAAACCGGCACGGTTTGGATAAGTTGGAAGCATTGGCTAATACGGACGTCTCAACCAGGTCACAGCAGGGCAGCGGAGCGCCTAAAACCGGTATAGAAGCCGAAGCAGAAAAGGAAAGCAAAACCAATGCTGCTGTGCAGGAGGATGAAAAGCTTGACCGTAAACCTTATGCGTTTCATTCTTTCGGGGCGCAATTTGTAAAGTTGCGGGTGGATGCGGAATTATGCACCGTGCATATCGATAAAATTGTAAGCGTAATGGATATTGGCAAAGTAATGAATTTAAAAACAGCCAAAAACCAGATCATGGGTGGCGCTATATTCGGTATAGGCATGGCTTTGATGGAAGAAACCCAATACGATCCTAACGACGGACGCGTGGTTACGCACGATCTTGCACAGTATCTTGTCCCGGTGCATGCAGACATGCCCGAATTTGATGTACAGTTTATTGATAAAGCCGACCCCTATATTTCACCGATAGGCGCAAGGGGTATTGGCGAAATAGGCATTACAGGTATGGCGGCTGCTATAGCGAATGCGGTTTATCATGCTACAGGTAAACGTGTACGTAATTTGCCAATTACGCCAAACAAATTGCTAAGTAGTTAATTATTAATTATTTCTAAACTTTAAGTTAAGGCCAAGATTAATTTAAAACTTTTTTTGGTTAATAAATAGTTAAAACAATCTGAAGACATTCTGATTTTTAGCTATTTTTTTACAATATGCTAATATAATAGTTATATTTTACTTATACCGTTACTGTTCTTTTGTGGAATATAAATAGCGGTATTGAATGGGAAAAATAGCTACCTGATTCTTCTCTTTTTCAACTTTTTTACCGTTTTAAACCATTCTCTTTATTTGTCAGGACACTGATGATGGAGCCAGGTTATTTGCTTAATACGTTCATGTGTAAGGTTAAATTATTGCTATTCAAAAAAATGGCGCTGGGAAGAAACTGCTTATAAATTATTAACATATTAACATCTGCTGATGAAATTATTTTTACTATCCTTTAAAAAACTGAATTTAATTTTCGTACTACTAATAAGCTATAGCACAATAGTTAGCGCCCAAACAATTAGGGGCACCATTTCAGATTCAAAAACCGGGGAGTCGTTAATCGGCGCTACCGTACATATTGAAAAAGGTGATATTAATTTTAGCACAGCCGTAAAACTTGACGGCGTTTATCTGTTTAAAAATGTGCCTGCGGGTACTTATAAGTTACAGGTAAAATATGTGGGATATAAAACCACTAACGAATATACTGTAGAAGCTATCCCGAACAAAACCACTTTATTAAACATTGCGATGGTTGATAATTCAACGTCATTAAATGAAGTGTCTGTTACCGAGCATGTAAGCAGGGAAACGGATAACTCGGCAAGGGATGTTGAAAAGAATGCCAGCAATACTATGAATGTTGTATCTGCTAATTCAATTGCCATATCACCCGATGTAATTGTGGCCAACGTGCTTAGCCGGGTATCAGGTATATCTATCGACAGGAGTAATACCGGCGACGCCCAGCATGTCATCATCCGCGGAATGGATAAGCAATACAATACCACTTTAATAAATGGAGTAAAAATTCCAAGTCCTGATAACAAAAACAGGTATGTGCCTTTGGATATTTTTCCTGCCGACCTGGTTGAAAAAATTGAAGTTTCAAAATCACTTACCCCGGATATGGAAGGCGATGCTTCTGGCGGCGTAGTTAATTTAGTGATGAAAACCGCACCCGACCATTTAAGGATAGAAGGAAATTTTGGAACAGGTTATAGTCAGCTATTTTTAGACAGAGGTTTCAGCAGTTTTAACGGAAGCACCGTTCAAAGTAAGGCACCGGGAGAATCATTACCCCCCCTTGGTGCTGCATCAATCAGTGATTTTCCATACCAAAACCTCGTTACTAAAACGGGCAATGCTCCACCAAATGCAAATGCCAGTTTAACAATAGGCAATCGTTTTTTAAATAACAAATTAGGTGTCATTTTTTCAGGCACTTACCAAAACTCTTACCAGGGAAATAATAGTTTCGTTGTAGTTCAGGAAAATACGGTAGGCCCAAGCCCGAATATTAATACCCCTAACCAGGAAACTGCTTTCCAAAGCTCGTATAACCGTCAATATTCATCGCAGTTGAGCCGTTTAGGTACAATTGCCTCTATTGATTATAAATTCGATGCCAATAACTCAATTAATTTATTCGGCACTTATTTGCAGTTGGATGAGTACAGGGTTCGTAACACCCAAACCTCAACTTATAGCGGATATTCATACCAGGGATATGTAGCTACAAACGGGATTGACAACGCGACCGAAACCAGGACTGACCTTCAAAGTATTTATAACATAACCCTTAAAGGCAAACATAAAATAACCAAAGGGTTTTCACTTGACTGGACTTTGGCAAACTCAGAAGCTACGCATAAGCAGCCTGATATTGCCGAATTTAAAACAACCTATAGTACCAGTCCCGATCTTGCTAATGGCCAAAATGTACCTAACCCGAATAATCCGGGCAGTTCAGTATTTGTAACCCCGGATATAATTAACGGACCGGTATTGGTAGGTAATGAATCGCGGGAATGGACACATAATACGGATAAAGATGTTTCCGGCTATTTAAACCTGCATTATGACACAAAAGTTTTCGGACGTAAAGCATTATTTTCTACTGGCGGAATGTTCAGGCACAAAACAAGGGATAATTATGTAGATAGCTATACTTTGCCTAATACCCTTGTGCCAGGTACGAGCAATGCCGAGCCCTATACTTCAATCCCGGCGGCAACATTCACGTTTGCTAACAATCCGGGCGATGCAATCGGTTCGTCCTATAGCGATCCGGGGGTTTACACTTTTACTGAAAACATACAAGCGATATATGGCATGGCACAATATTTTATCAGCAGCCAGTTCGACGTTTTATTTGGCGTAAGGACCGAGAGTACCTACCAATCCTATTATTCTAATTTGCCGGTAACGTTTCCCGGAAAAACGGCAACCATTAACTATAATGATATATTGCCCAGTGTAAATGCCAAATATGCCCTGACAGATAACCAGGCAATCAGGGCATCCTATTTTGAATCAATTTTAAGACCGGCATTTGCTGATTTTATCCCTTACCCCGATGCAACTGTTGATGACCCATATGAAACGATAGGCAATCCCTACCTGCAACATACCGTCATAGATAATTATGATTTAAGATATGAATTTTTTCCCGGTGTTTTTGATGAGTTTATGGCAGGCGGTTTTTATAAATACCTCATTAACCCCATTGAAAAAGTATTGCAACCAGGCCAAAGCGGTGCAACCCTGTTTCTTGAGCCCGAAAACTTGGGCAATGCCCGAAATTATGGGGCAGAATTGGTTGCTAAAAAATTCTTTGGAAATATTGGCGTGTCAGTCAATTATACTTATACCCAATCGCAAATTACTACCCTAAAAAGTGTAGATATACAAACTACTGGCGTTACTTATCGCGACCAAACAAGGCCATTGCAGGGCCAGGCGGCTAATATTGGTAACTTTTCTTTATTGTATAAAGATCAAAAAAATGGAATAGATGCCCAAATAGCTTTAGCCTATACAGGCGAAAGGATAGCAGCCGTATCACAATATTATGGTTTAGATACCTGGGAAAAGGCATCTACTTTTCTCGATTTTTCGGCCCAAAAGCAATTAGGCAACCGTTTTATTTTATTCATAAAAGCCAATAACCTTTTAAATACGCCTTACGAATTATTTATTAAACAAAATAATTCCGAAAACTATACAGGCATTATGAAATATGAGCACCAGGAAAGTCCCAATTATACTACAGTGCAATATGACCAGTATTACGCCCGCTATAATTTGGGTTTAAGGTTCAAATTTTAATTTTCAAACAATAACTAAATAATAAACAGTAAAAATTAAATCAATCAGCTATGAAAAAACTACAAATTATCTCATTATGCTTGTCGCTGTTCGCGCTTGCATCATGCAGCAAAAAAACCGATAGCGTTGTTGTATCAACGCCGTTATTAAAAGTTGGCCAATCTATCAGCAACTCGGCGCCTTTAGCAGCAGGCACATATAAGGGAACAATGCTTGCAGGCCAGACATATACCGTTACCGGTGACATCACAATCAATGCGGGCGATACGCTCTTAGTTCAGCAAGGCGTGACTATCAATATGGAAAATGGCGCTAACTTTATTGTAAATG
>Ga0302315_10000909_pt1 | contig 31776 bp, 29 predicted proteins | sample III_Palsa_N3_1_FD_200532 | JGI IMG/M metagenome (GOLD analysis project Ga0302315, IMG submission 200532) | Peat permafrost microbial communities from Stordalen Mire near Abisko, Sweden - III_Palsa_N3_1 | ecosystem: Environmental > Terrestrial > Soil > Palsa > Peat permafrost | place: Sweden...
ATGCCGCGATCAGCAGCAATTGACGCACGGCATCCTTCACTCGCGCTACCCGCAGCTCGATATTTTTTGCCTGCAGCCAGTTGGCGAAATCGGCCAGCGCCTCCAGCGCGCTGCTGTCGAGGTCCGGTGATTCCTCCAGACTCAGAATCACCCGCGTTACCGGAGCGGCTGCGGCAACTGGCTGCGGAACGTCGTCCTGCGCGAGCACGCGGGCTCGCGCCAGCGCCAGCATCGGTTCGGCGTTGGCGAAAAACAGTGGCTCCTCGGGTCGCAGAATCATCGTGCCGGCCGGCGGCAGCGCCTGCGGATGCCGCGCGATATCGACGAAGTCATGACTGTCGGCGAGCCGGCCCAGCGCACTCAGCCGCGGCGTGGCCAGCGTGCGCAGCAGCATCGCCAGGCTGAAGCCGATGGCCACCAGCAGGCCGTTGAGCACGCCCAGCGCGATCACCGCCAGCACCGCAGCCAGTGCTACCAGCCGGTCACGTCGCCACTTCAGATACGGCGCGAATACGTTCAAGCGCAGCGACTTGCTCACCGCGTGGATAACGATCGCCGCCAGCACCGGCACCGGAATCCGTTCTATCCATTGCAGACAGGTCAACACCAGCACCAGCACGGTGGTCGCCGCGGTCAGGCCGGCCAACCGCGTTTGCGCGCCAGCTGCCTCATTCGCCGAGCTGGCGGAATAACCTGCGCCAACGGGCATGCCGTGGAACAGTCCGGACACCACGTTGGCAACGCCGAGCGCGGCCAGATCGCGATTGGCGGCCACCGCCTCGCCGTGCTTCAAGGCGAAGCTGCGGATCGAGCTGTACGACTCCGCATAAAGAATGAGCATCAGCGCCGCGGCCAGCTCCAGATCCGGCAACCACTGCGTGCGATCGGGCAGCGCTGGCGCTACCCAGCTCAGCGCCAGATGAATCACTCCCGTGAGCGCCACGCCATGCACGGTCAGCCAGCCGGAACCGGCGATACCGACGATGATCACCAGCAAGGTGCCCGGCAGGCGGTGCAGGCGTTCGAGCAGAAACAACAGCAGCAAGGCGGCAATGCCGCAGCCGAAGCTGGCCCAATGCCATTCACGCACGCGCTGCAGCAGCTCACCAACCAGCGGCAGCAGACTCGACTGCTTCGCGGCCAGCCCGACCAGGTTCGGCCACTGCTTTACCGCGATCACCAGCGCGAGACCGAACGCGTAGCCACGCAATACAGGCTTGGCGATCAGGTTGGAAATGCTGCCCAGTCGCGCCGCACCGGCCAGCAGAAAGCACGCGCCGGTCATCAGCACCAGCAAGGCCGCAAACGCTGCACGCAGCGACGGGTCACCGCCGCTTATAGCCACGCTGGCGGCGGCGAGTACCGCCGCCGACGAGGAGGTCGCCGAGACGATCGCGTAGCGACTGCGCCCGATCACACCGTAGCAAACCAGACCGGCGAACAAGGCGATGACGCCGGCCTGTGGCGGCAAGCCGGCGATGCTGGAATACGCCACCGCTTCGGGCAGCAGCAGTCCGGCAATCGACAGGCCGGCCAGCAGGTCGGCTGATCGCGACGGCGCTGCCGAAACCGCCGGGTTCATGCGATCAAACCACTCCAGCCCGGCAGATAGGCCGCTTCATGCGTATGCGACAGATCCAGTGACTGTTTCAGTGCACGCTTGCCGGGTTGTTCGCTCTTCAGTTTGACCCGCGGGCGCAGAAAATCAGCCCAGAGAAACTCCGCGTAAGGCGTGGCGTCCTTGGCATAGCCGCCGGCCTCCCGTACGCGGGCCGACAGGGTGCGGTAAGGATCGTCGGTGAGATCGGTAAGCGCGGCCGGAAAGGCGTCGTATTCGGCGCGATGGCCGTGCGCATCATAGGGGTGCGCCCAACGATTGAACTCCATCGTGCGCCAGAACACCGCCGGCTCCAACCAGGAAAAATCCCGCTGCACCAGCACCGGCACGCTGTCGACCTTTTCCTCGATCAGCGCCAGCCCAAGATGATGATGGTCGACGATGTAGACCTTGCCAGCCGGCCCCAGCACGCCGGGAAACCAGTGCCGGCTCAACAGCTCCTTGCGCTTTTTCTTGGCGAGCTTTTTCCACTCGGCGCGCTTGGCGGCTACCTCGGCATAGCCAACGGTGAGCTGGGTCGGTCGCAGGTCGGCCGGCGCCACCTGCAGCTGTGGATGATGGAGTTGCATGGCTTGGTCCTCGCATGAGAATGCGTGCCAGCGTACTCGTGATCACGCGACGGCGCACCGCGGCGCGTTTCCCGCCTCGATCTAGCTGATATCCATCATGCTGCCGCCGACAGCGCGCAGATAGCTGGCGAGATTTCGCTCGACGGATTCCACGCAGACCTCGCCAGTTGGCGCACAGGTATGGATACGGTCCGGACGGAAATTGCGGAAATCCTGTCGCAACCGGCACCAAGCCCCAAGAGTCCATGCACCGCCCCAGAACGACAGGCACAGCGGCTCGACTTCACGCGCGCTGCTGCGCCCGCTCTCGTCGCGATAGTCCAGCTGCAACACGTGATTGCCGACGATGGCCGCATGCAGGCGATCGATCATGGCCGCGAAATCGGACTGATGCTGATCGCGCCACACCGGCGCGAAGATGCGCGTATGCGTTGCGCGTTCGCGCAGCTCCGGTGGCAGCACGGCCTCGATCTTCAGCAAAGCGGTCTTGGCACTGTCGGCCAGCCGCACACCGGCGAACGCCCGGACGAACCGCGTGCCGACCACCAGTGCCTCGAGCTCATCGGCGTTGAACATCAGCGGCGGGATGTCCGAACCCTTGCGCAACACGTAGCCGACACCAGCCTCACCTTCGATCGGCACACCTGACAGCTGCAGATCGGCCACGTCGCGATAAACCGTGCGCTGCGAAACTCCCAATGTCTGCGCAAGCTGCCGCGCCTGCAGCGCGGTACGCCGACCGCGCAAGGCATGAATGATGAGGAAGAGGCGATCGGCACGACGCATGCACCGATCATCGCCGATGATGACGCAGGCAACCACCGCCATACGTCATCATGCCAAGCATCGATGGCGAACAAGCGTCATGACGATCGTCGCGAAGTTTCACGGTCACGACTCGCTTCGGTCGCGCAGCATGATCTGTCGCCACCCGGTCAGCGCTACAAGCAGCATGCGGCGGCGCGGCCGTGATTCGGGCTTTGATTGATCGTCCGATGCTTCGCCGGACGGCCAGCGGTAAAGCCCATCCATCAGCAGACCACGCTGATACAGCGGTCGATACGCCTTCAGCACACGTTTCAGTCCAGGACTCATTGTCATGATTCCTCAGGCGACCACGGTTTCGCCGACCCACCACGGCGGCAGCTGGGCGTGCTTGAACAGTCGATACCAGTGGTCTCGATCGCTGGGGCTGTAGAGATGCAGCGCATGAATGATGTCGTGGGCAAACTCCACGCTGCCGAGGTGGCTGGCAGTGATGACGCCGCCATCGCTGACGGCAAGCACCGAGGCGTCGTACTGCTGCTCACCGGCGTAGGTCGCGACCTGACTGGCAATCTGTCCTGGCCAGTTGCCGGTGTGACGTACGTCGTTGAGCAGGCCGGCACGGGCCAGGGCCAGCACACCGCTATCGATGCCGGCTACGGGCACTCCCGCGTCACGCGCATCGCGGATGATCGCCACCGCTGCGCTACCTTCACCGCGCAGCCAGAGATGGCCACCGGGCACGATCAGCATCGCCGCACGCGCCAGATCGATCTGCGCCAATGACACGTCGGGCTGCACCGCGAGGCCACCCATCGACACGACCACGGACGCCGAAAATCCGGCCGTCTGCACCTGCCAGTCGCCCGGTCGACGGATCTCGCATAGCGCCAATCCTGCCTGCCAGTCGGCGAAGCCTTCGAATATCAGAAAATAGACGGTATCGCGCATGTCGTTTACTCCCTTGTGGATGTGCAGCTTGGTCCTCCCCTGCTGCCACCGTGCTGTCAGTAGTGGGGCAATGGCGTGCTCGTTAGAGCCATACCGCGGACATGGCTAGCGCGGTTCAGCCGGAGCCGGGACAATGCGAACTTCCTTTGCCATGGTTACGACATGAAACCGAGTTCGATGAAACCCATCTCGCTGATCCAGTTCCTGATCGAGGAACGTCGCGCCGGCCACATCAACGCCGAACTTTCCCTCTTGATCGAAGTGGTCGCGCGCGCCTGCAAACGCATCGCCGTGGCTACCAATAAGGGTGCGCTCGGCGGCGTGCTCGGCATGGAGATCGGTGAGGGCGATGGCGCCAGCATCAACGTGCAAGGTGAAGCGCAGAAAAAGCTCGACGTGATCTCCAACGAGATCCTGCTCGAAGCCAACGCCTGGGGCGGTCACCTCGCGGCCTGCGCGTCGGAAGAGATGGAAGACCCGCAGCAGATTCCGGACGGCTATCCGAAGGGCAACCACCTGCTGTTGTTCGATCCGCTGGACGGCAGCTCCAACATCGACGTCAACATCTCAGTCGGCACCATCTTCTCGGTGTTGCGCTGCCCGGATGATGTGGTCGAACCGAAGGCGGAGCACTTCCTTCAACCTGGCACGGAACAACTGGCCGCGGGCTACGTGGTGTACGGCCCGGCGACCACGTTGGTGCTGACGTTCGGTCACGGCACGCACGAGTTCACGCTGGAACGCGAAGTCGGCAGCTTCATGCTCAGCCGTCGTGGCATCCGCATTCCCGAGGAGGCCACAGAGTTCGCCATCAACATGTCGAACCAGCGTCACTGGCAGCCGCCGATGCAGCGCTACATCGGCGAACTGCTGGCCGGCACCACCGGGCCGCGCGGCAAGGATTTCAACATGCGCTGGGTCGCCTCGATGGTGGCCGACGTGCACCGCATCGTGACCCGTGGCGGCGTGTTCTATTACCCGCTGGATGCCAAGATTCAACAGCAGGGCGGCAAGCTGCGGTTGATGTACGAAGCCAACCCGATGGCCTTCATCATCGAGCAGGCCGGCGGCGCGGCCACCACCGGGCGCGAGCGCATCATGGAGCTGCAACCGACCGGACTGCATCAGCGCGTGCCGGTATTCCTCGGCTCGAAGAAAGAAGTCGAGGTAGCCACGCACTATCACCTGGTCGCCGACGGCGCACAGAACTGAATGCTTTGTCTGCGCTTCGTCGAGTTGTCGCGGCTTGCTTACTACTTCACCACACGTCTTTTAGACGGGCTCCGGCAGGCACTGCTCGAGCAAGAAATTACGAGCAAAATCATGCGTTGCGTAAGTGCCCCATGACGTGTGCACGCGTGGCTTGCTAATGCGTGAACTACTAAGCAAGATCACGACAAAATCAGAGGTTGAAAGTGAATCTGGTGGTCGTCGGGCGCCCTTAGCCAGTGAATTCTTCCCACTTGTGTCGAGCGAAAAACATGGTTGATGTGCGCCAATACACTTTCACGTACGAAGAGGTCGTTGTAGCGCTCGTCAAGCAACTCGACATCTACGATGGTCTTTGGGCACTCAATGTCAACTTCAGTTTCAATGCGAAAAATATTCCCAAAGACACGAATCCACCGCATATGAAGCCGGGTTTTCATGGTGCTTTGGAATATATCGGTCTCGTTCGAGTGGATAAAGGCATTCCAGGTCTGACTGTCGACGCGGCCAAAGCCAACCCACAGCTAACGCGAGACCCGACGACGAAAGTGCACTGAGAGCATGAATGCAATTCTTCGATGTAAGTGTGCTTCGTTCGAATTAAGCAATCTCAATTAACAGCAAGAGATAAGAAGGGGGAAAAGCAGAGCGGCCGCCACACCGCTGACTTCGAATGGCGGCTAGCTAGTGAAAGCGCCAAGTCATTGGCCGGCTTTTCATCGACAACAATCCGGGTTCACCGTGCTCGGAATAAGCCGATTTCGGCAGACTACGCACCGTAATTCAACATTCACTGCATGAGGCTGTTTGGTGAACGACCATAGGAATGGGGAACCAGCCGCAGCGCCAATTGTACAAAGCAGTAGACCGCGATCAGCGACCTTATCCCTGATCGCAAAGTCCCTGTTTGCGACGATTCTGTTGTCGGGTGCGATGGCTATTGCCAGTTACACACTATCCAATGGCATCGGCCAACACGGTGACGACGTTTCATCATCGGAGCTGCAAGCGCGCCTTGCGGCGTTCCGCGCGCTGAAACCTCTGGCTCTGTCACAGGTATCCACAAAGGATATCGATTCCGCTGTGCAGGGAATGCAATTGAGCTCGACTGCCGCCGTGAAGCTTAAAGAAGATCTGCTCAAGACATCGTCGATCGCACCATCGCCACCAACACTCTCGCCACAAAATATTCCTGATACTCGGCAACAGGTGCCGCAAGCGGTGCCCACTCAAGCGCAAGCCTTGAGGTTACGTCTGGTCTGGATCACGTTATGGGATACCGACGTTGAAGACGGCGACGTCGTCAGGATCGAAAGCCAGGGTTATTCCCGAACAGTTCGGCTCACCAAAAAAGGCGATACCTTTGCAATACCGGTGCCTGCCAGCGGCGTAGTAAACATTACTGGCATCAGCGATGGCGACGGTGGAGGTATCACCGTCGGGCTGGCCTCGGGAGGCGCCAAGGCCATTTTTCCCATCATGAGCGAAGGCCAGATGCTTGGGCTTAGGGTAAAGGTGAACTGATGCGCTGGCTTACTTCCGTGGCCGCACGTCTTATGCCGGTAGCCTTTCTGCTGATAGCTGCCATAGCTATAGCGCAGTTCTGGCTACAACATGCGCCAAGCGGTCACGCCATCGATGGCCATCTGGATGGCACCGCGACTCTTCTGAGCCAATATGCCTGGTGGGAAATGGGTGGTGCACTTGTCTTCTGGATGATTTTTTTCATGGGTTATTTTCGCGAGCGCCATCGCGTCGCGTATCCCGACTTGCGTGATGGGAGCAGGATCATGGACATACTTGACCGTTTGACCAATCGCTCGGCACTGGAAGCCAAGCTTGCCGGACAGCCGGAAGCTATTTTTATCGATGCCGAACAGTTGGCGATCGCACTCAAGAGCAAAGTCATCGGCCAGGACAGCGCCTGTGACGACATGGCCGCTCAGATCAGGCGGCGTCTAGCGCTCAAACAACGCGGTAAACCGGTTGGCGTATTTCTCCTGGCTGGACCACCCGGGACCGGCAAGACTTATCTAGCCAAATGTCTTGGCAACGCTTTGCAACGCAAGCTGCTGCACTTCGACATGACACAGTTTTCCAGCGGCGGCCATGGAGCCACACAATTATTCGGTTCGTCGAAAGGCTATGTCGGTTCGGACGTCTACGGAAAGCTCACGGCCGGACTGCGCGATGCGCCCGACGCCGTGGTGCTGCTTGATGAAATAGAAAAGGCGCACGCCGATGTGCAAAAGAATTTTCTTACTGCATGGAATGATGGTTTTGTCACCGAAGCATCCGATGGCAAACAGATCTCGACCACGCAGGCTATTTTCGTCCTGACGACCAATGCCGCCACAGATGCGTTGCAGTCGCTAAACGAGCTGCACGCCAATGATTCGGACGAATTACGCCGGACATCGACCAATGCATTGCGGGAATCCGGTTTTGCCCCGGAGATCATCAATCGCCTGGATCGAATCTTCGTTTTCAAGCCACTGTCAGGGCTCGACGTGGCACGCGTCGTCGCACTTGAAATCGAGTCGATGATCAAAAGCTATGGTCTGAATGTAAGTCTGGGTGGCATCGATCCAGAAGTCTTGTACGACATGATGCGGCGTCAAGGAAGGCTCGGTACGGCCGCTTCAGCGCGCGATCTGGTTCGCATCGCCGAGGAGTCAATCGCCGACACGCTGATTGAAGCTAAGCAAAAGGGTCATACCCGGGTGTCGCTGGTTGCTGTAGACGGCCGTGTCATCGCGAGACCAGAAGCGTGAGCTCAACTAACTCGGAACCTTGGTTCCGAACATTCCGACGATTGTGGCAACGGGCACCGCTATGGCGTTTGATTGGCATGTCAGCCGGCGCGCTGACGTTGTTATTCATATTGTTTTCGCGCTATCCCCATCACCAATCGGCATCAACCGGGTCAGCCAGTAACGCCAGCTATATCTCGCAGGCTCCCGCTAGCGCACCCACCGATATCAACGCGCGTCATGTAGCGACAACTTCAATAACCAGCACTCCATCTCATGCTGTTTTAGCAAATACGCCAGTACCCGTGTATTTGGCAAAGGGCACAAAACAGCCGGGAACTTCGAAGCTGGTTGCCTCTGTTCCCAAGGTGCACACCGCAAGTCTCTCGTTGGCTACACCAAGCTCATCATCAGCAGGGTCAAGTGGACTCGATAACGGTGTCGCCGGCCGTAGCTATAACGGTTCATTGCGGGTCGACGGTTTCAACGTGCCGCTGCCCGGCGGAAACTGGCTGATGCTGGCCAATACAAGCGTCAAACTACCCAGCTCGGCAGGCGAGATGATTTATCTCGGGCAAATAAAGAAGAAGCGTTTGGTCGGCGCCATCAGGATTACCGCCGTACGTAGTCTTGCACGGCCAGGTGCCGGTTTTCGGGCGGCCCCGGGTTGCATCGATCATCAAGAAGACAATAACTTTGTCATGTCGGAAGAAGTGATCCCCAACGGACATCAGGCTTGTTGGATCATCGGAATTGAAGTCACTAGCCCGCTTCAGCAGTGGGCGGATCGTGCGGTAAAACTTGATAGCCTGGACCGTGCGGCCGCCGGCGATATGGCTGCCAAGGGCGTGAGCTACCCTCAGGACCTGGTGCTTGTCCGATTCACCAGAGCAGAAACCTGGGGAGTTCTTGAGGTGAAATACTTTTTCAGCCCAGAAACAGCAGGAATCAAGTCGAACGACGCCTTCTCGCCGCGAGACAGCGATTGGTTCGCGCAAAATATTTCCCGCTTCCCAGAAAAACAGGCTTATATCGACAAGCTAAAGCAGTGGGCGACACAATTTTGGCCACGATTCAAAAACGCCTTCGACAGCGGACAACCGGGTAATTAGTGCTACACAATCCTATGTTGCGACGTTTTCGATATGTGCTTAGCCTGCTTGCCGTGTTTGCGTTGAGCGGCTGCTTCCCCGCTGCCAAACCGCTACCTCCGGCCACAGCGGCTGCACAAGTCAGATTGAAGATCGGCCTCGCCCTCGGCGGCGGTGCGGCAAAAGGCTTTGCGCATATCGGCGTGATCAAGATGCTGGAGGCCAGTGGTATCCATCCGGATGTGGTGTCCGGTACCAGTGCCGGCAGCGTGGTGGGGTCGCTGTATGCGGCCGGCATGGATCCGTTCCAGCTGCAGGAGCAGGCGTTTGCGCTGGACGAGGCGAAGATCCGCGACGTGCGCCTTTTCTCCGGCGGTCTGGTACAGGGGCAGAAGCTGCAGGATTACATCAACACGGCGGTGAACCACCGCGCGATCCAGGAGCTGAAACTGCCGTTTGCTGCAGTAGCCACGCAGCTGGAAACCGGCGAGCGCACGGTGTTCATCCGCGGCAATACCGGCCAGGCCGTGCGCGCGTCCAGCAGCATCCCCGGCGTGTTCGAACCCGTACTGATCGGCGACAAGCATTACGTCGATGGCGGCGTGGTCAGCCCGGTACCGGTGGATGCGGCGCGCAAGCTGGGCGCGGATTTCGTGATTGCGGTGGATATTTCGGCCACGCCGAGCGGCAGCAATCCGCTGGGCATGGTGAACATCGTCGGCCAATCGATCACCATCATGGGCCGCCAGTTGGGCAAGCAGGAACTGGCCCGTGCCGACTTCGTCATCCGGCCCAATATCACCGGCATCGGCGCTACCGATTTCGAGCAGAAGAACCAGGCGATTCTCGAAGGCGAACGGGCGACGCTTGCGGCGATGCCGGCGATCAAGGCCGCCATCGCGGCGCGGCGAGCGAGTCTGATGCTGGCGCCTGTCACGCCATAGAGGCAAGCACGCTGCGACGCATCTGTCTGTTGCTGTCGGAGACGGCGATCCGAAAGATCGTGCGAACGGCAATGGCTGACGCCCGCCGAATGCCCAAATCGATCGGGACTTTCGTCACTTGGTCCACGCTCGGCAGGCTGCTAGCTTCATCTCTTCGTGCCCGAAGGATCTGCCATGACTTACCGTTTGCGCGCTATTGCCCTGCTCGCCCTTGTTGCCGCGACACCGGCGGTGCTTGCCGATACGGCGGCGGTCGATCCGCGTATCGAGAGCCTTCTGACCCAGCTCGGCAAGGTCAAATCCATTCACGCCGCACAACTGTCGCCCGACGGCCGCCAGCTCGCCTGGGTGGTCGAGAGCGATCACAAGCCGGCAATCCAGATTGCCGATGCCGATGGCAGCCGTGCCCGCGCGGTTGATCCGTCCGCCAGTTCGGAAAACTGCAGCCAGGACGAAATCGCGTGGGCACCGGACTCGCGTCATCTCGCCTACATTTCGGATTGCCATGGCGTCGAGCGCAAGGACAAATCACGGGCGTCGCAAATCGTGCTTGCCGATACACAGGGCAAGGCCACGCCGAACGCATTGACCACCTTGAACGGCAACGCGCAGGCGCTGCGTTGGTCAAGCGACGGCAGCCGTCTCGCCTTTCTGTATGTGGAAGGCGCCACCCGCCAGGCCAGCGCCGTGGCCGCTGCCAAACCCGCATCGGGCGAAGTCGGCGTGGATGGTCTCGAGGTGCAGCGCATCGCCAGCGTCGATGCCAAGGGCGGCGCACTACAGATGCTCACGCCAGCGGGGAGCTATGTCTATGAATTCAGCTGGTCGCCCGACGCACAGCGCCTCGCCTATGTCTCGGCGCCGGCACCGGGCGATAACAACTGGTGGGTGGCCAAGCTGTATGTGCAGAACGCGCAGGCCAATGCCAATGCAAGCGTTTTGGTCGATACGGCCAGCGTCAGCGGCGATCTGCACGGCCTGCAGATCGCTCTGCCGCGGTGGTCGCCGGACGGCTCGCGGATTGCCTTCATCGGTGGCCTGATGAGCGACCAGGGTTCGACCGGTGGCGACATCTACGCCGTGCCATCTCACGGCGGCAGCGTGATCAACCTCACGCCCGGTATCCACGTGTCGCCGGCATGGCTGAGCTGGAATAGCGATCAGCAGTTGCTGATATCGCAGGTACACGGCGGCGAGAGCGAGGTCGCCGAATATCACGTCGGTGCCGACAAGGCCACACAGGACCACGTGCTGTTCAGTATGCCCGCCAGCATCAGCGACGGCACGGACGACATGGCTCTATCGCTGTCGCACGATCACACCCGCTTAGCGTATGTGCAGAGCTCGTACGCCGATGCGCCGGAAGTGCACGCTGGCGCGCTGGACAACACGGCGCCCAAAGCCGTCACCACGATCAACGCGGCGCTGAAGCCGACTTGGGGCAAGGCGGAATCGATTGAGTGGCACAACGAAGGGCAGCGCGTGCAAGGCTGGCTGCTCTACCCCGCCGGCTACGATGCGAGCAAGTCGTATCCGATGATTGTGATGGTGCATGGTGGCCCATCCGCTGCCGTGATTCCACGCTGGCCGTCGGTCGGCTTTGGCGGTGCGCCGCTCTCGACCCTGGGCTATTTCGTGTTCATGCCGAACCCACGCGGCAGCTTTGGTCAGGGCGAGGCTTTTGTGCAGGCCAACCGCAAGGACTTTGGCTATGGCGACCTGCGCGACACCCTGGCCGGCGTCGATGCCATCGAAAAAAAGCTGCCGGTGGACGACAAGCGCCTGGGCCTCACCGGCTGGAGCTACGGCGGCTTCATGAGCATGTTTGCGCCGACGCAGACACAGCGCTTCCGCGCCGTGGTCGCCGGTGCGGGCATCTCGAACTGGCAGAGTTACTACGGCGAAAACCTGATCGACCAGTGGATGATCCCGTTCTTCGGCAAGTCGGTGTACGACGATCCGGCGGTCTACGCGAAAAGCTCGGCGATCAACTACATCAAGCAGCTGAAAACGCCGATGCTCATCGTCGTCGGTGATCGCGATGCCGAATGTCCGGCACCACAGTCATTCGAACTATGGCATGCGCTGCGCGCGCAGGGCGTACCGACATCGCTGGTGGTCTACCCCAACGAAGGCCATCACTTCGTCGATCCCGCGCATCAGCGTGATGTATTGCAACGCGCGCTGGGCTGGTTCGAAAAATATCTGCCGGCAACGAAATAGGTCATATCGCTTCAGAACAGGTCGCCCTGCGGCGAGGGCTTTCTCGGCGGCACAAAACGTGAGGTGTCGAGCTTGAGTTCACGCGCGCGGCCGTAACCATGCCGACGGCTGGCGAGGTCGAAGCGTCGTCGCAGCAATTCAGCAAAGACTCCCTGCCCGCGCATGCGGGTGGCGAAGTCACTGTCGTAGTCGCGGCCGCCGTTCATCTGCTGCACCAGGCTCATCACGTGTGCGGCTCGCTGCGGCGCATGCAGGGCCAGCCATTCGCGAAACAGCGCCTTCAGTTCGTACGGCAAGCGCAGGGTGGTATAGCCGGCGCAAAGCGCACCGGCGTCGGCGGCCTGTTCAAGGACAGCTTCCATATCCTTGTCGTTGAGCGCGGGAATGATCGGCGCCACGAGCACACCGACCGGCACGCCTGCCTCGGCAATCGTGCGGATTGCCTTGATCCGTCGATGCGGCGCGCTGGCACGCGGCTCAAGTTTTGCGGCCAGCTGATTGTCCAGCGAGTTGATCGATACAAACACCTGCACCAGGTTTTCGCGTGCCATCGGCACGAGGATGTCGAGATCGCGTTCAACCAGCGCGTTCTTGGTGACGATGGTGCATGGATGGTGGCATTCGGCCAGCACCTGCAGCGCGGCGCGCGTCAGCTGCCAGCGCTTTTCGACCGGCTGATACGGGTCGGTATTGCTACCGATATTGATCGGGCTGACGACGTAGCCGCGCTTGGCCAGATCGATACGCAACACCTCGGCGAGATTGCTCTTCGCTCGCAACTTTGTTTCGAAGTCGAGCCCGGGCGAGAGATTCAGATAGCTGTGCGATGGCCGCGCGAAGCAATAGATGCAGCCGTGTTCGCATCCGCGATACGGATTGATCGCTTGGGTGAAATGGATATCGGGTGAATCGTTGCGGCTGATCACGCTGCGCGCGCGTTCCTCGGTAACCTCGGTCCGCGGCCTTGCTGCGGTTTCATCAAGCAACTCGTGCGACCAACCATCGTCCTCCCACTGATGGCGGATGGTTTCAAAGCGGCCTTCCGGATTGGATGCCGCACCGCGCCCTTTCACCGCGCGCCTGGCTTGCGCTGGCAAGTCGCTCGAAGTGGATGACGGGAAATCGTTTTCGTTGGGCGGATGGTGCATCGACAAATTGTGCCGCGTGCTTGTCTCAGTGACCGCGACATCATTCGAGGCGGCAGCGTGCGGAGGTTGCGTAAGCCGGATTATTATCATGCCAGCCAGCCGAGGCTGGCTGGCATGTTTACCCTGACCGAGGTTCGCTATGCGCTGGTTGATGCTGCTCATGACATTGATAGCGGTGGTGCTGTGTTTTACCCGTCACTCCGGGGGAGCGATGGGATGGTGGTTATTCGTCAGCATTGTCGGCGCATTCGCCACCGTGCTGGCTTTTGCCCAGGAGAAAATTTCCGGTAATGCACGCAGTCAGATTCTGTCCGAATACGATCTGAAGCGGTTGCGCGAGGGCAAGAATCCCTTGGGCCGTGACTGAGCTGGCAAGTTCAGCCACGGATTCGTCAGACACTAAAAGGCCCATCACAGTGAATGCACATCGGCCAACGGAAGCTTGTCGGTCAGCGGCGCAGGGTGTGCGCCGCCTACCTGCCACCTCGTCAAACTGGGAGTCTGCAATGGACGGATATAGCTTACTTATTTTTCTCTTTATCGGTGCCATGGCCGGCTGGTTGGCTGGGCTGATCGTTCGTGGTTTCGGCTTTGGATTGCTCGGCAACATCGTGGTCGGTATTGTCGGCGCGTTTCTCGCAGGCTGGCTTTTGCCAAAGCTGGGCATCCATTTCGCCGTCATCGGCCCTATTGTGACCAGCATCCTGCACGCGATGATTGGTGCAATTGTTTTGCTCGTCATCATCGGTCTTTTCAGACGCGCTTGATTCCATACCTTCCACTCGTTTATCCAGACTGATTTGGTGCGACGAATACAAGTCGAACGACCTGTATTGATGCATGCAATGTTGTGATGTGTCGCAAAACGCAACAGTGTGAGCTGTTGCGTTTTGCATTTTCAGAATAGGAAAACAACGATCAGGATTTCGATCGTCAAAACTTGTGCCTCGCGTCAACAGCACGGCGACTTGCGGTATTACACTCGGCCAATGGCTGTGGCGCCCTGCGCCATGATGATTTCCCGCTGATGGTGTTTTCATCAGCCCTGCGCGAGGTTCACCATGTCCAAGCTTTATCCGGTCAAACCCGAATTTGCTGCCAAGGCACGTATAACCAAGGCGGACTACGACCAGCTGTACACGGATTCGATCAAGGATCCGGACAGCTTCTGGGCCCGGGTTGGACAACGGCTGGACTGGAGCAAAGCGCCGACAAAAATCAGCGACGTGTCGTTTGATCCGAAAGACCTGCATATCCGCTGGTATGAAGACGGCGAGCTCAATGTGACTGCCAACTGCCTCGACCGTCATCTTGCCGAGCGAGGCGACAAGACGGCGATCATCTTTGAAGGCGATGATCCGAATGAGTCGCGCCGCATCAGCTATCGCGAGCTGCATGCGGAAGTGTGCAAGTTTGCCAACACGCTTAAGCATCTCGGTGTAACCAAGGGCGATCGCGTGGCGATTTATTTGCCGATGATTCCCGAGGCTGCGGTGGCCATGCTGGCCTGCGCGCGTATCGGCGCTATCCACTCGGTAGTCTTCGGCGGGTTTTCACCCGACTCGCTGGCCGGACGCATTGCCGACTTCACCGCCAAACTGGTGATCACCGCGGATGAGGGCGCACGCGGTGGCAAGAAGATCGCGTTGAAGACGAATGTCGACGCTGCGCTGGAACGCCCCGGCACCAATAGTGTGGAGACGGTTATCGTTGTGCGCCGCACCGGTGCGGCGGTACCGATGCAGTCGCCGCGTGATCGCTATTACCACGACTTGATGGACGGCCAGACGGCTGAATGCCCGGCTGTGCAGGTTGAGGCCGAACATCCATTGTTTATTCTTTACACCTCCGGCTCCACCGGCAAGCCCAAGGGAGTCTTGCATACGACCGGTGGCTATCTGGTCTACGCCAGCTATACGCATGAAAGCGTGTTTGATCTGCGCGAAGACGATGTCTATTGGTGTACTGCGGACGTCGGCTGGATTACCGGCCATAGCTATGTGGTCTACGGGCCGCTGGCCAACGGCGCGACCACGGTAATGTTTGATGGCGTACCCAACTATCCGGATTACAGCCGCTTCTGGGATGTGGTGGACAAGCACAAGGTCACGCTGTTCTACACCGCACCCACAGCGATCCGCGCCTTGATGCGCGAGGGTGAGGCTCCGGTAAAGAAGGCCTCGCGCGCCTCGTTGCGATTGCTGGGCACGGTTGGCGAGCCGATCAATCCCGAAGCCTGGGAGTGGTATTACCGCGTGGTGGGTGACGAGCGCTGCCCGATTGTCGACACCTGGTGGCAGACCGAGACCGGCGGCATCTTGATCACACCGTTACCTGGCGCCATCGATGCAAAACCGGGATCGGCCACACTGCCTTTCTTCGGCATCAAACCCGCGATCGTTGACGCGAACGGCGAAGTGCAGGAGGGTGCCACCGAGGGCAACTTGCTGATAACCAATTCCTGGCCTGGCCAGATGCGCACGGTCTATGGTGATCATCAGCGTTTCATCGAAACGTATTTCAGCGCATACCCCGGCAACTATTTTACCGGTGATGGCGTGCGTCGCGATGAGGACGGTTATTACTGGATCACCGGTCGGGTCGATGACGTGATCAACGTCAGCGGACATCGTATAGGTACGGCAGAGGTGGAGAGCGCTCTGGTAGCTCATCCCAAGGTCGCGGAGGCCGCCGTGGTTGGCTGTCCGCACGATATCAAGGGTCAGGGTATCTACGCTTACGTGACGCTTGTTTCCGGCGTCGAAGGCAGTGACGAGCTGCGCAAAGAACTGGTGGCTTGGGTTCGCAAGGAAATCGGACCGATCGCCACGCCGGATTACATCCAGTGGGCACCGGGCTTGCCGAAAACACGCTCGGGCAAAATCATGCGCCGTATTCTGCGCAAGATCGGTGAGAATCTACCGGATCAGCTTGGTGACATTTCTACCCTTGCTGATCCTGGCGTGGTTAAAAGCCTGGTCGACGAGCGCCTCATCAAATAGCCGTCCATATGATTTTCCATCCATTAGCTCAGAACGCCGGCGTCTACCGCGCTGGCGTTAGACTCTGCTCATGAAAGTCACCGATATGCTTGGCGTTGCGTCGATCACCAGAACACTTGGCGACGATCAGGTTCATGTGTTTCGCCTGCCGTATGCGCGCGAACAGAAGCGTCTGCCGCTGCTACAGATTCTGAGTGCGTATCTCGGAGTAGCCAGCCATGAGGTTGTGCTCGTTGATGGTGAGTTCGGCCGGCCTGCGCTCAGCGCGATCCATGCCGCGCCGTTGGACTTCAATTGGTCGCATAGCGGTGAATGTGCATTAGTTGCCATTGGACGGCAGTTCACGCCCGGCATCGACATCGAGCGTCGGCGTGATCGCACGCGCGCACTGGATATTGCCGAACACTATTTCTGCAAGGACGAACTCGCGGCCCTGAATGCCGTCCCAGCAGACGTGCGTAGCTCCGCGTTCCTCGAACTGTGGACGGCCAAAGAGGCGGTACTGAAGGCACTCGGCAGAGGCCTCGCTTTTGGCCTGGATCGTCTTCACATCGTCAGTGATCACGGTCAACCGCGACTACAGTGGCTTGATGGTGATGATGCGCGCGCCTGGCAGATTCATCGGCTTGATGTTGGGGATGGCTATCTAGCGGCGGTGGCATGGCGTGGGCCCAAAAGAACGATCTACAGCTGGTTGGTGGAGAAACCGGCTTGAACTACACGGTGGCATTCACATCGCTAAGCTAATCTTTGCCATGCAGCCCACATCACTTCAACCGACAGAAACTTTCAACCTTTATGACTTTGCTCAGCGTCAACCTCAACAAGATCGCCGTGCTGCGCAATTCGCGCGGAGGCGACGAGCCGGATATCTGCAAAGCCGCGCAGACCTGCATCGAGTCCGGCTGCGGCGGTATCACCGTGCATCCACGGCCCGACCTTCGTCATGTCCGACCAGATGACGTGCGAGCCCTGGCCGCACTGCTTCGCGGCCGGGTGGAATACAACATCGAAGGTAATCCGTTCGCTGATGCACGCGGAGCCTATCCTGGCCTCATCGCACTGGCTCGGGAAGTACGCCCCACGCAAGTCACCTTGGTACCGGACGGCGATGGCCAGATCACTTCCGATCACGGATTTGACCTTGATCGCGATATCGATCGATTGCGTCCTCTGGTCGGCGAGCTTCGGGAGTTGGGCTGCCGCGTCAGCCTGTTTATCGACGCCGGCACCGAGAATTTCGAGTCGGCGGTGGCGATTGGCGTGGAGCGCGTCGAAATTTACACCGGCCCTTACGCCCAGGCGTTTGCCGAAGGAAAAGCCGACGTTGCGCTCGCCGCTTGCGTCCACACAGCCCAGGAAGCTCAACGAGCGAGATTGGCCATCAACGCCGGGCACGATCTCAGTCAGGCCAATCTCGGCGCCTTCAAATCAGCCATTCCCGAACTGGCGGAAGTTTCAATCGGCCATGCTCTTATCGGTGAAGCGCTGTATGACGGCCTCGCTGCCACCGTGCGCAGTTATGTGGAAATCCTGCTTTGATCGTCACGATTGACCGGCTACTGCCATGGTTTTTAACCTTCAAAAACAAACCCCCGCTTTGAGCGGGGGTTTGTTTATAGATATCTGACAATTGTTGCCGGCTTACTGACTGTCGGCAAATCCGATCTTGGTCAGGTTGTAGCTCTTCGCATCGGCCAGCACGCGTGCCACGTACTGATAGGCCGCTGCGTCGTCTGCCGCAATCTGGATTTCAGCCGGGTCCGGCTGCTGGGCAATGACCGCGAGCTGCGCTTTCAATCCGAGCTCATCCACCGGCGTATCGTTCCAGTAGAACGCCCCACTCTGATCAATCTTCAAATGGATAGGATCTTTAGGATTGGTCGGTGGAGGGATGTTCTGATTTGGCTGCGGCAGATCGACCTTGATCTTGAGCGAAAGCACTGGTGCCGTGATCATGAAAATGATCAGCAGTACCAGCATCACGTCAACCAGCGGCGTGACGTTGATGTCCGCCATCGGGCCGCCGCCACTATTGCTGGAAAAGGCCATACGTCACTGTCCCTTCAATGGAGCGGTGGTCAAGAATGCGACGTGCACCATACCCGAGTCTTTGGCGTCACCGATGATCTTTTTCACGATCTTAAACTCGGTGGATTTATCGGCACGTATCTGCAGTTCCGGCTGCGGCGTCTGCTGAGCCTTCACCAGAAACTGCGCTTTCAGCTCAGCCGCCGTGATCGGGTGGTCGTTGAAATACAAGCTGCCATCCTGCTTGACCGCGAGATCCAGAGGTGGCGTCTTGACTTCCTCATCCTTGGACTTCGGGTTGGCCGTCGGCAAATCGATCGTCACCGTGTGCGACATCAGCGGCGCAGTGATCATGAAGATAATCAGTAGTACCAACATCACGTCGACTAGCGGCGTGACATTGATCTCCGACATCGGACCACCGGAATTACCACCTGAGCTCATAGCCATGAGTCAGACCTCACTTCAGGGTCGGTGCAGCGCCTTCGACGCGCGAGCCCGTAGCGAAGAAGTCGTGCAGGTCATGCGCAAATTCATCAAAGCGAGCGTACGTGAGACGGTTGGAGCGGTTGAAGAAGTTGTAGGCAAGCACGGCCGGAATAGCGGTGAACAGACCGAATGCGGTCATGATCAGAGCCTCACCGACGGGACCCGCCACCGCGCTCATCGAGGCGTTGCCGGTTGCAGCAATGCCGATAAGTGCGTTGTAAATGCCCCAGACGGTACCGAGCAGACCGACGAACGGTGCGGACGAACCAACCGTTGCAAGCAGGGTCAGGCCACCTTCCAGACGCAGGCTTTCGCGCGAAACGGCCTGACGAAGCGCACGATCAATGAATTCCGAACGGCTCAGCGATTCCGCCAGGCGGCCCGCACCGGTTGAGGACTGCTGGTGATGGGCGACCGCCGAAGCAGCGTCCAAGGCGATCTTGGAGAACGGTTCGCCCTTGGGCTGCGCTTCCAACTCGCGGATCGCGTCCTGGGTCGAGCCATTGTTCCAAAAACCGTCGATCACCTTGTCTCTGCGCGAATTCACCATCGAATTGCGGATCGCGTTGGCGATGATGAAGTACCAGGAAGAGAACGACATCACCACCAAGGTCACAAAGACGATCCAGCCAAGGGCGTCGAAGTGATGTACCAAGTGGTCGAAGCCCATCTGCTTCATGGCTTCGGCGTTGCTGGTGCCGCCGATGGCTTGTGCGGCGTCGGATGCTGCAGGAGTCTGTAAGAACATAACGCTACCCTAGGAAGTCAAGCGTGAACTGTAACTGTAATCCAGTGAAGTGGACGACAGATGATTAATTACTCGGCCAAGTTGAAATTGATTGGAACGCGTGCATAGCCTTCCACCTTCTTTCCGTTCTTGACCTCCGGATTGAAGCGCCACTTTTGTACCGCATCCATTGCTGCCTTATCCAGTTCGTGGAAACCGCTGGACTTTTCCACCTTGACGTCCTTCGGTACACCATCCAGGCCGACCAGGATAAGCAATGTCACGGTGCCCGTATGATGTTGACGGACAGCCTGCGGCGGATAGCTCGGCTGCGGACGGTTGCCGTAGCTGAGGTCCGAACCGGCGGCGATATCTGCCGGCGGCGCTGGTGGCGCTGGCGGAGACGGCGGCGGTGCCTGTACCGCATTCTGCGACACCTCCTCAACTGCTGGCGGCGGCGTCGGCGGCGGCGGCGTCGGTGGCGGCTTCACCGTCTGAATAATCTTCGGCGGCGGCTGCTTCGGCGGCTCCGGTGGCGGCGGCGGCGGCGGCGGTGGCGGTGGCGGTGGCTCGATGAAATTCACCTTGACCACCTTTTCCGCTTCCTTGTTTTCCTGATGAGGTGGGGCCATCGGCGCCACCATCAGCAAGAACGCGAAGGCATGAAGCCCAATGGCAAACGCAAGTGCCAGCGTGCGCTTCCAGCTGAAGCCATCGTTCTCGTTTTCGTGTCTACTTGAGGCCATCTTTCACTGTCTAAAGCTGATCAATCGGAAGAGAACGTTGCCGCAGGGCGTGGCCTGAAACCGTCCGGTGTTTAGACGGAACTCGCCGCTGGGGAGACGCAAAGAAAGGTTTTCAACGGTACAGCAGCAACCGCCTTTTGTATACCTCTGGAGCAGCAGATAAATGGTCGTCCATCTGGCCTGCGAGGCATTTGCCTTGAATTTTATTTGCTCGCGCCAGCCTTTTTCAGCCACGCGTTTGCCTTGTCGGCTGTCTGCGGATCTTGAGCAGCCTGTTTCATGGCAGCAGTCGCCGCGGATTTGTTTTTGAGGGCTATTTCGCTCTGTGCCAGCAGGATGTACGCCGTGCCCTTTTGTTTGACACCTTTGTCGATTCCCTGCTGTATCATGGACTTTGCCTCGCTGTATTTGTGCTCATCCAGCAAAATTTGTCCGCCACGAATGCCTGCCTCACCGTCCTTCGCGGTGGGCAACGCCTTGGTATAGGCATCCACGGCCTGGCTGGTGTTGTCAGACAGCTCGTCGGCTGCACCCAAGAGCATATAGTTGTCGCTGCTCGGTGTGACGATGTTTTTGCTCATGCCCTCCTGCAACACCTGCGCGGATTTTGTCGCGTCGGGCTTGCTGTCGGTGCTGCTGGACTGAGCGCGAATCACGTAGAGCCTGGCCAGGTTTACGTAGTTGTCCTCGCTTTTCAGATTGCCACTTGCACGGGCCTTCTCCAGGAGCTGGATCGCTTCGTCATTCTTGTTCGCCTGAGTCAGCACGGTGACAGCGTTCTCGAGTTCGGTCGGATCCGTTGGATTCGAGGCAACCTGCTGTTGCGCGACCTGAGCTGCCTGATCGCCTTGGCCCGACTGCGAATAGCTCGCCATGAGGATCTGGTTCCACGCCGGATCGGGCTTGTCGGTAAGCGATTGTGCCTTCTTGATAGCGGCGATGGCTTCCGGATATTTGTTCAGGTCGTAATCGATGTTGCCTTCGATTCCATAGGACTGGGCGGTCTCTTTCTTACCTTCGGCCCGCCATTTGGTCAGCGTGTCCAACGCCGGCTGATACTGCTTGCCTGCGAGTTCGGACGCGGCCAAGGTGAATTCGATCTGAAAATAGTCGTCGTTCGGCAGCGCTCCATTCGCTAGCGCGCGCTGAAACGAATCGATGGCGCCTTTGTAGTCACCGGCGTTGTACTTGATGGTGCCAAGACCCTGTAGTGCCTTGGCTTGGGCGTATTTACTTTTGCTCCCATCAGCAATGGTCTGCAACTGTGCAGCCGCCTTGTCTTTGTCTCCGGCGTTGAGCGCATCAAAGGCGGCGGCTAGTGACTTTTGGTCTTTTTCATTCAAGTCGAGCTTGGGCGCGACGCGAGTTGCGTTCGGATACTCTGCTTCTGGCTTCTTGTCCTTGGACGAGCCATCGTTTGCCAGCACTGGGCTGCTAGCCAGCATCAGCATTAGGGCGGCACTCGCCAGCGCGGTGAATCCTTGGGCATGCTTCATGGTAATCCTCGTCGTTCGATAACCCGCCGGACTCCGCGAGTTGACTGCCGAGGTTAACCCGAGAGTACGCACAATAACAAGTTGCGCCGCCGCATTAAATATTTATTAAAATCAGATGCTTGAAGCGAAGTCTTTCCGCAAACCTTTTGCAGGAAATTACGACTAGTCCGAACCATCGCATTGGCCTGGACTAGCCGATCAAAAATCAGACGTCGAGATTGGCGACCTTGAGCGCATTAGCTTCGATGAAGTCACGACGCGGCTCGACCGCCTCACCCATCAGCATCGAGAACATCTGGTCTGCAGCAATCGCATCTTCCACGCCAACCTGCAACATGCGGCGGGTTTCCGGGTTGACTGTGGTTTCCCACAGCTGCTCCGGATTCATTTCACCTAGGCCTTTGAAGCGTTGGATGCTGCGGCCTTTTTTTGCCTCGTCCAGTAGCCAATTGCGCGCCTCGACGAAACTGATGACACCCCGCGAAGCGTTGCCACGACGAACCACGGCGTCAGCCTGGATCAGGCCTGCCACTTGCTGGCTGACATTGAGAATCGGGCGGAATTCGTTGCTGGAAAAGAACGGCTGCTGCAGAAACCAGGTATGACTCAACCCATGCTGCTCACGCACTACTTCGATCGCAGCCGGCTGCTCACCCGCAGCAGACCGCAGGGACAGTTTGTAGCGCGGCTTGCCCAGACCGCTGGCTGCCAGCCGCTGCTCGGCCTGCACCAACCACGCCTGCATTACGGCGGAATCGGCCCAAAATGTCGGTTCCAGCGGCGTATGCTCGAGCATCGCGTTGAGCACGGTGGCGTCTATACGGTGCGCGAGCTTGGCGATCTGGTCTTGAGCGTGCTGGTAGCTGCGCAACAGTTTTTCCAGCGCCTCTCCCGTAATGGGTGGTGCATCCGGGCTGTAGGTAAGGGTCGCGTTGTCGACTGCGCTGGAAATCAGGTAGTCGTTTAGCGCGGTGTCGTCCTTGATGTACAACTCCTGTTTGCCCTGCTTCACCTTGTACAGCGGCGGCAGGCCGATGTAGATGTGACCGCGCTCGATCAACTCGGGCATCTGGCGATAGAAGAACGTCAGCAGCAGGGTGCGGATATGGGAACCGTCGACGTCAGCATCGGTCATCAGGATGATGCGGTGGTAGCGCAGCTTGTCCGGGTTGTATTCGTCCTTGCCGATGCCGGTGCCCAGCGCGGTGATCAGTGTGCCGACTTCGGCCGAGGCCAGCATGCGATCGAAGCGCGCCTTTTCGACGTTGAGGATCTTGCCTTTCAACGGCAGCACGGCTTGGGTCTTGCGGTTGCGGCCTTGTTTGGCCGAGCCGCCGGCGGAGTCGCCCTCGACCAGAAACAGTTCGCACAGCGCCGGATCCTTCTCCTGGCAGTCCGCCAGCTTGCCGGGTAGCCCGGCGATATCCAGTGCACCCTTGCGGCGGGTCATCTCGCGGGCTTTGCGTGCCGCTTCGCGCGCACGCGCCGCATCGACCACCTTGGAAGCGATCGCCTTCGCCTCATTCGGATGTTCGAGCAGGAATTCGCCCAGCTTCTCGTTGACGACCTGCTCCACCACCGTCTTGACCTCGGACGAGACCAACTTGTCCTTGGTCTGCGAGGAGAACTTCGGATCGGGCACCTTGACCGACAGCACGGCAATCATGCCTTCGCGCATGTCATCGCCGGTCGGCGTGACCTTGGCGTTTTTCGCCAGACCGGATTTCTCGATGTAGCTTTGCAGCGAACGGGTCAGTGCGGCGCGAAAACCGGTGAGATGCGTACCACCATCGCGCTGCGGAATATTGTTGGTAAAGCAGTACATCGATTCCTGGTAGGAGTCGGTCCACTGCATCGCCACTTCCACCGTGATTCCGTCCTGCTCCGCGGTCAGGCTGATCACGTTCGAGTGCAACGCGGTCTTCAGCTGCGCCAGATGTTGCACGAAGGAGCGGATGCCGCCTTCGTAGGCAAACGTGTCGGCTCGGCCATCGCCGCGCTCGTCCTTCAACTCGATCGTGACGCCGGAGTTGAGGAAGGCCAGTTCTCGCAGACGCTTGGCCAGAATGTCGTAGTGAAACTCGAGATTGTTGGTGAACGTAGCCGGGCTGGGCTTGAAGCGAACCAGGGTGCCGCGCTTGCTCGATGCACCGACCGATTTGAGCGGATACAGCGGCTCGCCGTGGGCGTACTCCTGCTGGTATTCCTCGTCGCCGCGGTAAATGGTGAGCCACAAGTGCTCACTCAACGCGTTGACCACCGAGACGCCAACGCCGTGCAGGCCGCCGGAAACCTTGTAGGAGTTCGCATCAAACTTGCCACCAGCGTGCAGCACCGTCATCACCACCTCAGCGGTGGAACGGCCCTCTTCCGGATGTGTATCCACTGGGATACCGCGGCCGTTGTCGATCACGCTGACCGACTCATCCTCATGGATGGTAACGATGACTCTGTCGCAATAACCCGCCAACGCTTCGTCGATGGCGTTATCCACCACTTCGAACACCATGTGATGCAGGCCGGTGCCGTCATCGGTATCGCCGATGTACATGCCGGGGCGCTTGCGCACCGCTTCCAAGCCTTTCAGTACCTTGATGTTACTCGAGTCGTACGTCGGTTCGTTGGTGGATTCTTCGTTCATTCGATGACCGTTTCCTGGCGCCAGCGACCCATCGCGATGGCGCGGTGACGGGTCGAGCAAGGGTTATGCATTGTCGATGGATGCAACCTTTCGATTATAGCAGGCGCGCGACCAAGCCCTGTTCCACGTGGAACATGCTGGTTGAAATCGCACTCAAGGCTCGCGGTGCTTCTGTGCCCGTCAGTAGAACCTGCGCACCGGCTGCCATCAACTGCTCGACGACCGCCGTTTGATGGGCCTGATCCAGTTCAGATGCCAGATCGTCCAGGCAGACCACCGGCCACTCCCCGCAACAGTCAGCGTGAAGCTGCGCTTGCGCCAGCATGCAGCCCAAAGCGGTTAATTTCTCCTGACCGCGCGAGAGATGCTCGCGCAGAGGTGCGTGGTCAAAAGCAATCGACCAATCCGCGCGGTGTGGTCCAACCGTTGTGTGGCCGCGGGCGATATCCCTACCCCGTTGTTCCTGGAGCAAACGGCTAAGATCCGTGTCTTCTGCCCATCCCCTGCGATAGCGCAACTCCAGTCCCCCCAGCTCAGGGAGGAGTCCAGCCGCGCTTGAAGCTAGCTTGGGACGCAATAGATCTAGATAGGCGCGTCGGAAGCTATCAATTCGCTCGGCCATCTGAGCCAATTCGTTCTCCCAAGGTTCGAAAAGATCATCGGAGACGATAATGCTTGATCGGAGCAGACTGTTCCGTTGCTTTAACGCACGCTGATAGCGTCGCCAGCAGGAGATGAAGTCGTGTTCCACGTGGAACACGCCCCAGTCGAGGTACCTCCTTCGTTCCTCGGAAGGTCCGGCGATAAGTGCGTGTGACCCAGGTTCAAAACAAACGACAGCGCACTGACGCACCAATTGGCCAAGCGCAACATTTTCACCATCGACCTTGGCCTCCCAACGTGCAGAGCCACGACCGAGACCTATTCGACCTATCCGATCAGCCGAATGACGCAACTCGGCAAAAACCGATAGTTGGTTGGCGCCGCGCTGGAGCAAGGCGTCTTTTGCTCCGCTGCGAAACGAACTGGCATGGGACAACAAAAACACCGCTTCAAGAATGCTGGTTTTGCCTGCTCCGTTGTCACCGATAAAAAGGTTGATAGACGGATTCAATGCGAGATCGATATCGGTCAGGCAGCGCAAACCGCTAATGCGAAGTCGTTCGATCCTCATGCGAAAGGCCCGCGCACGTGAAAACGCCGGAATTCCCTGAGGAAGTTCCGGCGTTCAAACTCACGATAATGCGGAGCGATAACCATGCAACAGAGGTCAGAGGCGCAACGGCATGATCACGTGACGGGAATGCTCGTTGTCGTGCTCTTGCACCAGACAACTGGACTGGGCATCACGAAGACTCAGGCGAGCCTTGTCACCGCGAAGCGCCGCCAACGCGTCGAGCAGGTAGCCCACGTTGAAACCGACAGCAAGGTCTGAAACGTGGGTTTCCGCTTCGACTTCTTCGACCGCTTCTTCCTGTTCCGGATTATGCGCAACGATGCGCAGTTTACCAGGCGAGAGTTCAAGACGAACGCCACGATATTTTTCGTTCGAGAGAATCGCCGCGCGTTGCAAGGCGCCGCGCAGAACTTCACGATCCAGCGTTGCCGTTTTATCGGCACCCAGAGGAATGACTGCTTCGTAGTCAGGGAAACGACCGTCGATCAGCTTTGAAGTGAAAACAACATCACCGCGACGTACTCGAAGATGATTACGGCCAAACTCCAGTTCAACCTGCCCGTTACCGGCTTCCAGCAAGCCGACCAATTCGTTGACGCCCTTGCGCGGAATGATGATCTGGCGGCGCGTGGTTACCGAGCTCTGCAGTTGCGTCTCCTTCATTGCCAAACGATGACCATCCGTAGCAACACAGCGAAGCGTGTGTTCCTGCAGATCCAGCAGCATGCCGTTCAAGTAATAGCGGACGTCCTGATTTGCCATTGCGAAGGAGGTGCGCTCCATCAAATCGCGCAGCACTTCCTCGGGAAGGCTGACTTTTTCGACCAGCTCGATTTCGTCAACCGTTGGGAATTCGCTGGCAGGAAGCGTCGTTAACGTGAAGCGGCTGCGGCCCGCATTGAGCGCAACGCGGTCGCCGTTGAGTTTCAACTCGATCTTTGCCCCATCCGGCAAGGCCTTGACGATATCGAACAGCTTTCTCGCAGGAATGGTGATTTCGCCGTCATCCAGCTTCTCCGCTTCCGTCGTTGCGACCATTTCCACTTCAAGATCGGTACCGGTAAAAGACAAACGGCCATCGGCAACTTTGACCAGCAGGTTTGCCAGGACCGGTAGTGTCTGTCGCCGTTCCACCACGCCCACTACTTGCTGCAGAGGTTTAAGCAGCGCTTCTCGTTGGATGCTGAATTGCATGTCTATGCTTTCCTGTAACTGCTGTTCTATCTTTTAAAAGAAGTTTAGTAGTAGTAGTAGTGTCGGTGGATAACTTTTATTTTCTATATTTTCTATATGAATCAAAAACTTGCGTAAATTTATGCTTGTGCTAGAGCTGGCATTTTACCTGTGTGCTGTTTGTGGATAAGTCCGATAGCCAATTCATCCACTTCTTATCCACAGCCTGCAAGCCTGCTTATCCTAAGCTTTGCCGCGATATTGCAACAGGCCACGCTCAGCCGGTCAGCGTACGAATCAATTGTTCCCAGTCCTGGCGCATACGTGCATCGGTCTCGACAAATTTACGAATGGTCTTGCAGGCATGCATAACCGTCGTATGGTCACGCCCACCAAAGGCCTCACCGATCTCGGGCAGGCTGTGTTCGGTCAACTCCTTGGACAGAGTCATCGCCATTTGCCGCGGCCTCGCCAACGAGCGCACGCGGCGCTTGGAAAGAAGGTCCTGCAGACGCACGTTGAAGTATTCGGCGGTGATCTTCTGGATATTCGGGATGGTGATGGCCTGCGCATGCGTTGCCAGCAGATCTCGCAGGGTCTCCTCGGCGAAATCGGTGGTGATCGGCTTGCCGTAGAAGTTCGCCCGCGCCGCCAGCGTGTTCAAGGCGCCTTCGAGATCACGAACATTGGAGCGGATACGCTTGGCCAGCAGCATCGCTACACTTTCGTCGACCGCCACCCCTTTCTCGTGCGCCTTGGCGAGCAGAATCGCTGCCCGCGTCTCGAAGTCCGGCGGCTCGATTGCCACGCTCAAACCCCAGCCCAACCGGGATTTCAGCCGCGGCTCCAGCTTGTCCACTTCTTTCGGATAGCGGTCGCAGGTCAGGATGATCTGCTGTTTGGATTCGAACAGCGCGTTGAAGGTATGAAAGAACTCCTCCTGCGTGGTGTCCTTGCCGGCGAAGAACTGAATATCGTCGATCAGTAGCGCATCGACCGAGCGGAAGCGCTTTTTGAACTCGTCCATGCTCTTGGCGCGCAATGCCTCGATCATCGAGCCGACGAACTGCTCCGAACGCAGATAAAGCACCTTGCAGTTAGGGTTGTGCTCGCGCATCAGGTTGCCGGCTGCGTGCATCAGGTGGGTCTTGCCTAGGCCAGTGCCACCGTAAAGCAGAAGCGGGTTGTAGGCGCGGCCAGGATTCGTTGCCACCTGCATCGCAGCGGCTTTGCCCAGCTGGTTCGACTTGCCTTCGACAAAGGTTTCGAAGGTGTAGTGGGGATCAAGGTTGTGATTGAACGCAGGTGCCGTCGGTTCGGCGGTCTTGGCCCGCGGAGCAGCTGCAGGCTTTGCCGGGGCAGATGGCCTTGCCGTGTTGGAACCGACATCAATGCGAACGGCGATGGCACGCCCTGCCAACTGATTCAGCACCTCGCCGATCAGCGAAAGGTAACGGTCTTTCACCGTGTCCAACGTATAGGAATTGGGCGCAAACAGCTGCAAGCCATCCGCGTCATCACGTGCCTGCAGAGGCATTAGCCAGGTGTGCAGGTCTTCGGCGCTTACAATGCCTTCCAGACGTTCAAGGCAGCGCCGCCACAAATCACTCATGAATAGTTTCAACCACGGACTTTAGGGCGCTTTCGCGCATGGCGGGCAGCCAAGTCTAGCAGCAGCGTCAGCACCATCAGAGCGAATTATCCACACGGTTGCGCACAACCCTGTCCACAGGTCGATGCTGACGTGATGTCAATCCGATTTGACAGTCGTACTGCATACCGGACATACTTTGCGACCTTTTATTAACATTCCCTTCGGAGTACGCCATGAAGCGGACCTTCCAGCCCAGCAAGCTCAAGCGCGCCCGCACGCACGGTTTCCGTGCCCGCATGGCCACGGCCGATGGTCGCAAGATCATCAACGCCCGCCGTGCGAAAGGTCGCAAGCGCCTGATCCCGTAATCGAGCGGTAGATCATGCAGTCCGCCGGTTTGCCGCGCGATGCGCGGTTACGCCGGCCGGGTGAATTCGCCGCATTGCGGTTGAGCAGCGGACGCGCAGGCGGCCGCTGTTTTCATATGCGCTATCGCGGCAACGAGCTCGGCCATGCCCGGCTTGGCCTGGCGATATCCAAACGCGTCTCCAAGCGCGCGGTCGAGCGCAACCGGATCAAGCGTTTGCTGCGCGAGTCGTTCCGTCGCGTGCGGCATCAGTTGCCGGCAGTCGATCTGATGGTGATGGCTCGTGAGCAGGCTGCCGGTGTTCCCGGTCCGGATTTGCTCGTTGAAATCGATCTGCTGTGGAAGAAGCTGCTCGCGACTCGCAGCGAAACAGTTCGCTGAATCTGCCCACCATTGAAGCCGGCCGCTGCGACCGCCACAATTGCGTGTTGACTCCAGTCTTTATCCAACCTTCCCTCCCTGACCTTCCGCGGCTCTGCATTGTCGTGGCGTTACCCGGATTTGCTACGCGATGAATCAAACGCGCACCTTTCTCATGTTCGCCCTGCTGGCCGTGGCGTATTTCCTGTTTCTGGCCTGGGAGAAGGATTACGCGCCGCTGCCGCCGTCCACGCCGGTCGCCAGCTCCAGCAGTGCGGCTTCGCCCGCCGATGGCAGCGTTCCGACAGCGGTCAACGATGGCCCCAGCGCGACAGCGAGCGCCGCGATTCCTGGCGCCGCCTCAACCAGTGCTGCAACGCCATCGGCTACCGCGACAACGGCCAAGCTCATCAGCATCAACACCGACGTGCTGCATCTGACCATCGATACACGCGGCGGCAGCGTGGTGAAGACCCAGCTGCTGGCCTACCCTTCGCTGCCGCCAACGCACAATCAGCCCAACCCTCCGCCGACGGTGCTGCTGGACAACAGCGACGATGATTATTTCGTGGCACAGAACGGCCTGGTCAGCAGCAGCGACAAGGCGCCAGCGGATCAGCCGAACCATCAGGCGATCTTCACCGCAGCGCAGACCGACTACACGCTGGCACCGGGACAGAACGAGCTTAAAGTTGACCTGACCTGGCAGGACGCCGTCGGTTTGAAAGTCACCAAGACCTACACCTTCAAGCGCGGCAACTACGAGATTGGCCTGACCCAGCGCATCGACAACGCGGGTACCGAGCCTTGGCAGGGTTATGCCTATCAGCAGTTGCTGCGTGCCGCGCCACCCAAGCCCAGCAGCTGGATCAAGGGTTATACCGACCCGCAGACCCGTTTTGCCCAAGGCGCCGGCTGGTACACCGGTGAGAAATTCGAAAAGCTGCCGTTCAAGAATTTCTCCGAGCCGAAGGATCAGCTGGACGCGCAGATCAAGGGCGGCTGGGCCGCCATGCTGAAGTTATACTTTTTCGCCGCGTGGATTCCGCCCGCTGACCAGACCGACCGCTACGTCACCAGCACGATCAACCCGGACAGCGGCCAGCCGCATTACCTGATCCGTACGATGGGTCCGGGACTGAGTGTGGCGCCGGGTCAAAGTGTCACCAGCCAGTCGCAGCTCTATCTCGGGCCGAATATCCAGGGCAGTCTTGACGCGATCGCGCCGGGCCTGGATCTCACCATCGATTACGGCATGTTCAAGGCGATTGCGGTGCCGATGCACTGGGTGCTGTCGCAACTGCACGCCATCGCAAAAAACTGGGGCGCGGCGATCATCCTGCTGGTGTTGCTGATCAAGGGTGTGACCTGGAAGCTCACGGCGATGCAGTACAAGTCCAGCGCCAAGATGCGCAAGCTGCAGCCGCGTATCGCGCAGCTGAAAGAGCGTTATGGCGATGACAAGATAAAGATGCAGCAGGCCACGATGGAGCTGTACAAGAAGGAGAAGGTCAACCCGATGGGTGGCTGCCTGCCGGTGCTGATCACCATGCCGGTGTTCCTGGGTCTGTTCTACGTGCTGGAATACAGCATCGAGCTGCGCCACGCCCCGTTCCTGTGGATCCCCGACCTCAGCTCGCCCGATCCGTTCTACATCCTGCCGATCATCTACGCGCTGGTGATGCTGGGCACGCAGTGGCTCAATCCTGCGGCCGCGGGTATGGACCCGGCGCAGGCGCGCATGATGAAGGTGATGCCGCTGCTGTTTACGCTGCTGTTCGCCTTTTATCCCTCGGGCCTTTGCTTGTATTACGCGATCAATGGCCTGGTGGGTCTGGGTCAGCAGTGGTGGGTGACGCATCACGTGGACCGTGAAGAAGGAAGCAAGACGGCCTGAGTTGTTTCGATAGAGAGATATCGACAGCCGCGATCGGGAAACCATCGCGGCTGTCTTCGTTTAGAGTGCATGCGAATGACCTTTACGCCTTCGCCAGATCCATCCAGCGACACCATCGCCGCCATCGCAAGCGCTTCCGGCGCTGCGGGAGTGGGCATCGTGCGGATATCCGGGTCAGCCGCTCCGATGATTGCGCAGGCCTTGCTTGGACACGCGCCGAAGCCACGCCACGCGCATTTCATTCCGTTTCAGGATGCCGCCAGCGTACTTATCGATCGCGGCCTGCTGCTGTATTTCCCCGGCCCGGCCTCTTATACCGGTGAGCACGTGCTGGAACTTCAGGGTCATGGCAATAACGTGCTGCTCGATCTGCTGCTGCGTCGAGCGTGCGAACTGGGCGCGCGGCTGGCGCGTCCAGGCGAGTTTACCGAGCGCGCATTTCTCAACGGCAAGCTCGACCTGGCCCAGGCCGAAGCGGTTGCGGATCTGATCGCCGCGCGCTCGCAGGCCGGTGCGCGTGCCGCGCTGCAGTCGATGGAAGGTGTGTTTTCGCGTAAGGTCGACGCGCTGCTGCAGGAGATGATTGCCCTGCGCGTGCACATCGAGGCGGCCATCGATTTTCCGGAGGAAGAAATCGATTTCCTCTCTGATCCCGCCATCGATCGTCAACTCGTGGCGGTGCAGGCTGAGCTGGCCGAATTGCTGCGCGAGGCGCGACGTGGCCTGCGATTAAACGATGGCTTGCGCGTAGCCATCGTTGGACGTCCAAACGCCGGCAAGTCGAGCTTGTTGAATGCGCTGGCCG
>Ga0302315_10000910_pt1 | contig 31773 bp, 25 predicted proteins | sample III_Palsa_N3_1_FD_200532 | JGI IMG/M metagenome (GOLD analysis project Ga0302315, IMG submission 200532) | Peat permafrost microbial communities from Stordalen Mire near Abisko, Sweden - III_Palsa_N3_1 | ecosystem: Environmental > Terrestrial > Soil > Palsa > Peat permafrost | place: Sweden...
TACGGTAAATTTAACGGTTGCCAGTTATACGGTCGATCCTGTTTTAACCTATAAGGTTTTTAACCTGGGCAATGGGCACAAGGTAGCTTATATGGCTTTTAACAGCTTTACCGCGCTTGATAACGCACAGCCAAAGTTAGATGCGGCATTTAATTATTTTATAGCCCAGGGCGCTAATGATATAGTGGTTGACCTGCGCTACAACGGCGGCGGCGCTATCGAAACTGCCGAGTATATAGATGATTTAATTGTACCGGCAGGCCAAACAAACGCCTTAATGTTCACCAGTTATTTTAACAATAACCTGCAAAATGATGTTTACCCGCTATTGGCTAAAAAATATGCCATAACACCGGGTTATTTTAAACCGGCAAATAACCAGGTAAAGTTTTCAAAAAAACTAACCTTAAGCGTTAACAGGGTGTTTTTTATTGTAACCAGCGAAACAGCCTCATCAAGTGAGCTAACCATAAACAATTTACGGCCCGCGCTGAATGTTCAGCTGATAGGGGATACCACCTATGGAAAACCTGTTGCTGAAATACCTATCCCAATTGGCGCGCAAGGCCAGTACATATTATACTCGCCGCAATTATATGTAGAGAATTCGGCCAACCAGGGCGATTATTATGCAGGCATGGCCCCGGGATCAGCTGATTTTCCCGGTAAACTTGCCGCTGATGATGTGACCAAAGATTTTGGCGACTCAACAGAAATGCTGCTGCAGCACGCTTTAAATTTTGTTAGCACCGGCACCTATTCGATAAACACTCCGCAGATACAAAGCCTTTCAAAAACAAAAACTACGTTTTCGCTGCATCAGCAAAGCGCCATAGCGCTAAAGATGGAAAAACGTAAGTTTAAGGCGATGGTGTTTACTAAGAAAAGGTAGGTAGACAAAAGGTAAAAGCGGAAAGCTAAAAGGCATTTTTGAAGCTTCACACTTTCCGATTTCTGCTTTCACCTTTCCGCTTTCCCAGCTAGTCCGCTAATTGCCGCAGATCAACCGGGACTACGCGTGATATGCCTTGTTCAACCATGGTTACACCGTAAATTACGTCGGTGCTGGCAATCGTCCTTTTGTTGTGGGATACGATGATGAACTGCGATTCTTTTGAGAACTCGCGGATAATATTATTGAACTTATCAATATTGGTATCATCAAGCGGGGCATCAACCTCATCAAAAATACAAAATGGGGCAGGCTTTAGCAGGTAAAGCGAGAACAGGATGGCTGTGGCCGTTAATGTTTTCTCGCCGCCCGAAAGCTGGTTGATAGATAGCGGGCGCTTGCCTTTAGGCCGGGCAATAATGTCAATGTCTGATTCTAAGGGGTGCTGCGGGTCAACCAATATCAGGTCGCACGAGTCCTCATCATTAAATAATGAGCGGAATACCTTTATAAAGTTCTCTCGCACCATGGTAAACGCCGACATGAATTTTTCCTGCGCGGTATCGTCAATTTCCTGTATGGTAGCTAATAATGATGCCTTTGCCTCTGCCAGATCCTTTTTTTGCGACTGGATGAAAGTATAACGCTCGTTCATCTCGTTATATGCCTCAACCGCCATTGGGTTTATAGCCCCAAAATCATCCATTTGCCTTTTCAGCTTTTCGGTTTTCTCGCGCAATTCATCTTCGCTATCGTTAACGGGCACTTCGGTATCTATCAGTTCCTGTATATCTATATTAAACTCAACCGACAGGCGTTCTTTCAGCGCGTTTAATTCCAGTTTGAGGTTATTCCGCTCATCGCGCAGTTCGTTCTCAATAAAAGCGGCATTATCCTTTTTGCGGCGCAGGCTGGTAATTTCATTTTCGGTTTCGGTTATTTTACCCCGCCATTCATAATATTCCTGTTCGGCCTGCTGGGTAGCTTTTTCCAGTTCTTCCTTTTGCGAATACATCTCCAGCAGATCATCGTCGGAGTGGTCGGCTTGTTGCAGGTTTTCCTGTATGGCTGCTTTTACTTTTTCCAGTTCGGTGCTGTTTTGTTTGATGCGGCCTTCTAAATGCTCCTTTTGCGTTTCGCGGTAATCCAGATCTTTTACCAAACCCGATACCTTATTTTGCTGCTGGTGAAAGCGGATATTTTCCTGGTTATAAGTATTCGACTGTACCGTAACATGCTCGTTCAACTCATTAAAAATGCCTTGTTTGCTTATCAGCAAATCATTTTGGATTTGCTTTTGTGTTTTAAGCTCGGCAAGCTGTGGTTGCAGCGTGGCCGTTTCCTCTTTGATGCTGCCAATTTTAAGGGCGATATCATCTTTACGGTTAAGGCTGTTGGTAATAAAGGTTTGATACTGTTCCTGCCGGGTTTTAACGGTTATCAACTCGGTATTTAAGCGGTTAAGCTCCAGCTCTTTTTGTTTTACTTCTTCGGCTTTGCCGGATGCTTTAAGGGCAGCTTGTTTGTTTTGCAGTTCCTGCGACCTATCCTTAAAATAATTTACACGGGTATCAATTTGCTTTATTTCTTTAGCCAGGTTTTCCAGGTTCTTGGCCCGGCCAATGCGCTTGCCCTCGAACAAACCAACCGACCCACCCGCCATAGTATGTTTTGATTTGTTGAACTTGCCGCTTTTACCTATCAGCACCACACCATCGGTCAAAGTGGCATTATTCAGTACCTGATCATTACTATCATCAACTAAATAAACATTTTTAAGCAGGTAGTTACACAAGCCCTGGTAATAAATGTCAACTTCTACTACCTGTAAAGCTGCAACAGCGCCAGCCCCCTCAGCCCCTCCTAAATCCTCCCCGGAAGGGAGGACTTTAACTTCACCTGTTTTTGAAGTCTCCCCTTCCGGGGGAGATTTAGAGGGGGCTGGGGCTGGGACTGTTTTGTAACTATCCAATATTAAAAACTGCGCCCGCCCTTTGGCCGAACTGCTTAACAACTTGATGGCGCTAATGGCTTCGTCGTAATTATTAACCACATAGTGGTTCATCAGGGGCTCCAGGTAGTTTTCAATAGCTACGCGGTATTCTTCCCTGCAAAATAAAATATCGCTGAACAGGGGTACGTTTTTGGCCCAGTCGGCATTCTTTTTTAAAAACCTGATAGACTCCGGGAACCCCTCCAGGTTATCAACCATGCTTTTGGTAAGGTTGTATTCATTTTGTTTGGCATCCAGCTTACGGCTATCGGCAATTATGTTTTCTTTTACTGTATTCAATTCAGTCTGAATCCCAATGATCTGATTTTGCAGTTTTGTTTCAAAGTCAACCAACAACTGGTGTTCCTGATCCATTGTTTCCGACCGCTGCTGCAATTCGGCTACCACCTGGTTAAAGTGCGAAAGTTCTGCCTCTTTATTGGTAGCGTCTTCCATATTGCGCTGGCTTTCCTGTTCTAAAGCCTGCTGTTGAATTTGTAATATATCCAGGTCTTTTTCGGCTTTGTAAACCTGGTTTTGCAGCCTGTTATTAATATTGGTTAGTTCGGTAAGCTCATTTCGCGATGATGACTGTTGTGCCTTAAGCTCATCCACTGCCAACTTTAAATCGCCCAGTTGCGCTTGTACGGTTTGCAGGGTTTCATCTTCCTGCAGTTTTTCTTCGGCTAAGCGTTTAATGTTGTATAGCACATGATTTAGCTGGTTTCGGTCGCGTTCCAGTTCCTCGCTTAAGCGTGTTTCCTTATCTTGCTGAAATTTTAATTGTTCATTCTTTATCTTTTTTTCGCTTTCATAAGCCCTTATTTTGCCCACATGCTCATTAGTAGCCTTTTGCTGTATGGACAGGTTTTTTTCCTTGTTCAGGCTATCCAGCTTTTGCTGTTGAATAGCGGCTTCAAGCGTATCTATCTGCGCTGCAATACCCGATCTTTCTGCCAGTTGTACCTGCTCTTTTTGTTCAATAGCAGCCAGTGATTCGCTAAACGAGGCTATCCTGAACGATGCCAGCATAATGCTCAGCGCTTTGTACTGATCGCGGATGCGATAATAACGCTCGGTTTTTTTCGCCTGGTTCTCCAGCGTTTTCAGGTTCTTTTCTATTTCGAAAAGCAGGTCTTCAACACGTTCAAGGTCGGCCTCGGTATCTTTAAGCCTTGCAAAGGTTTGTTTTTTGCGGAGTTTATATTTTGATATGCCCGATGCTTCCTCAAACAAATTTCGCCGCGAGCCTTCTTTATTGTTGATGATCTCATCAACCATCCGCAACTCTATAATAGCATAGGAATCGGAGCCGATACCGGTATCTAAAAACAGGTCGGTAATATCCTTTAAACGGCATTGTACATCATTCAGGCGGTATTCGCTGTCGCCGTTGCGGTATAGTTTACGGGTTAAGGTAACCTGCGAAAACTCTACAGGTAAAATGTTCTTGGTGTTATCAAAAGTTAACGAAACTTCGGCAAGGTTAGCCGGCTTACGGCTTTTGGAACCGTTGAAAATAATGTTATCCATTTTTTCGGAACGGAGCATGCGTGTGCTTTGCTCACCCAAAACCCAGCGTATAGCATCCACTACGTTTGATTTGCCGCAGCCATTAGGCCCCACAATAGCTGTAACACCCTCATTAAAATTAATGTTGATCTTATCGCCAAAGCTTTTAAACCCCTTGATTTCTAAAGATGTAAGCTGCATTTAAATTGTAATGGATCCGAAAATTCCGACCTTCAAATTAGTCATAAAAAAATGAATTTATCAAAAAAAAGGTGAAAGGTAAAAGCAGAAAGATGAAAGCAAAAAATATGGGCTAAAGCGGGGTAGGTTTAAACATTATGGTTTGATCTGTGTTTAGATTTACGAATGCTTTAATCTTTTTACTTTAGGCTTTCAGCTAAAAAAGAATTTATGAAAATTGCAGTATTTGGAGCCGGTGGCCGCATAGGCAGCCGTATAGTTAACGAAGCATTAAATAGGGGGCATGATGTTACCGCCGTAGTGCGCCATCCGCAGGATTATACGTTAATTCACGAGCATTTAAAAGTTGCCAAAGGCGATCTGTTCAATGCCCAGGACGTGGAAACGGGAGCTTTTGATCAGGATGCCGTTGTATCGGCTTATAGCCCGGCCGGGAGTACGCCGGTATCAACCATTGTTGAAGTAGCCACGCCGCTCATAACTGGTTTAAAACAGGCCCATGTAAAACGTTTGATCATAGTAGGTGGAGCAGGTAGCCTTGAAGTTGCGCCTGGTTTACAATTGGTTGATTCGCCGGATTTCCCGGCAGCATATAAACCAACTGCTTTAGCTCATAGGGATGCCTATAAAGTTTATGCAAAAGAAAAGGATCTGGACTGGACGTTTGTTAGCCCATCTGCCGAGATAAGCCCCGGCGAGCGTACAGGCAAATTCCGCACAGGTACCAACCAGTTGCTTACAGATGCCAGCGGCAAAAGCCACATATCAATGGAAGATTATGCCGTAGCCATAATTGATGAAATTGAAACCCCGATGCATGTGAAGGAACAAATGACGGTGGGATATTGAGATGCCAGCCCCACCTAAATCCTCCCTGGTAGGGAGGACTTAACTTCAAAAGTTCTTAAAGTCTCCCCTTCCGGGGGAGATTTAGAGGGGGCTAATCTCTCCCCTCAAATAGGTAACCGCTTTGCCGCTCATAAGTACCCTGTCGCCTTTTTGTTCGCACCAGAGCTCGCCCTTGCGGGCTGATATTTGCAGGGCGTGTAATTTATCTTTACCTAATTTCTTAGCCCAGTAGGGTATAAGGTTACAGTGCGCCGAACCTGTTACCGGATCCTCGGGTATACCCGCCCCCGGGGCGAAGAAGCGGGAAACAAAATCAACATTTTTACCGGGTGCAGTAACTATTACACCTACAGTATCCATTTTCGACAGGGCAAAAAAATCGGGGGCTATATCCCGTATATCGTCTTCAGATTCATAAACCAGGAAATAATCCCTCGACCTCAATACCTCTAAAGGCTCCTTCTCACCCAATGCCTCTACTAAACCAATAGGCGGGTCGATGTGTATCGGCGGCCTTGAAGGGAAGTCCATCGTGTATTTATCGCCTTCTTTTTTAACATGCAGGATGCCTGCTTTTACGGTTTCAAAATGTACGGCATCTTCCTTATACCCCAATTCGGTAAATAAAATATGCGCCGAGGCAAGCGTAGCATGCCCGCACAGATCTATCTCATACTCAGGCGTAAACCACCTTAATTTATAGCCGGTATCGTTTTTAACAAAAAAGGCGGTTTCGGCAAGATTATTTTCAATAGCTATTTTTTGCATGGTTTCATCAGGCAGCCACTCCTTAAGCGGGCAAATTGCGGCCGGGTTGCCGCCAAACAATTTATCAGTAAAAGCATCGGCCTGGTAGATGGGAATAGTCATAGGGGATTGTTTTTTGTAAAGCTAATTTAGAATTTTTTACGATAATTAATGCAAAACACAAATTGCATTAATATATAAATGAAAAGAGACGCAAAATATTGCGTCCCTACATAAAAAAGGCGGGGAAATTGCCCCGCCTGATATTTAATTATCTAAATAATTTATTTACCGGTATAAGCATTATTGCTTCTATCCACATCTGGCAATTCCTTGTCAGGATCAAGCTCCATATTTGTTATAACAGAAGTTGATGGATATTTAAATTTCCAGATCCCGCTGCGCTGCCAGATGTTAACTGGCAGATGTATGGTTTCAACTGTGCCATTAGCTTGTGTTATTTTCAAGGTAACGGGCATAGCCAGTTTTTCCTTGTTCACCAGTGTAATTATGGCGCCGTTTTTACCACCATCGCCTAAATAGCTAACTGATTGTATGGCCTGGTCAAGCTTCCAGGTAGTAAAAAACCATGGTTTAAAAAACCAGTTCAGGTCTTCGCCACTGGCATCATTCATCGCCCTGAAAAAGTCATAAGGCAATGGGTGTTTGAATGCCCAGTGCTTAATATATTCGCGGAAAGCATAATCAAACCTATCAGGCCCAAGTACATTATTACGCAACATGGTTAAACCTAATGATGTTTTTGAGTAATACTGACCATAATCCTGGCCGCCGATCCCCATTGCTTCGGGAGGTGTCATTAATGGATCGTGGCTGTTTTTAAAAGTAGGGGGCCCATTTGGAGATGGGCCGTCTTTATATTCGCCATTATTGAATTTTTCTGAGGCGTAAACATTTATAAACGTGTTAAAGCCTTCATCCATCCACATATATTTACGCTCATTGGTGCCTACTATCATCGGGAACCAGTTGTGGCCTATCTCGTGGGTTATATCGCCCCAAAGGCTTCTGTTTTTTAAATTGCTCAGGCAAAAAACAATGCCCGGGTATTCCATACCCAAGGCTACACCTGATACGGTTGTTGCCGAATTCCATGGATATTCAAAATAAGCATTAGAATATATCTCTATACTGTTTTTCAGATATTCTGTTGCCCTGCCCCATGAATTGTTGCCCGAACTTTCAACAGGATAGGCAGCCATTGCAATGCCTTTACGGCCTGATGGGAAATTAACCCTTGCGGCATCCCAGATAAACGCGGTTGAAGCCGCCCACGAAATATCGCGGCTGTTTAACATTTTAAAATGCCAGGTTAATGTGCCTGTTGACGGATGCGTAGCAGGTTGACCAACCTCCTCGGGTTTTATCACCATAACAGTTTTATCGCTTGCACGGGCCTCGGTAAGCCTGCTTTGCTGGGTTGGGGTAAGCACATGTTCGCCATTTTGCAGGTCGCCTGAGCCAACTACCAGCATATTTGCCGGGGCGGTTATGTAATAGTCAAAGTCGCCGTAGTCGCAGTAAAATTCACCTAAACCCATGTAAGGCAGGGTGTTCCAACCTTCAATATCATCATACACGCACATGCGTGGATACCACTGGGCAATTTCATAAACCCAGCCTTGTTTAAATTTCTTGCGGCCCATACGGTCTGCACCGTAAAAGGGTATCGAGAAACTGTAATTGATTTTAACCAATATTTTATCGCCTTTGGCGCCAAGTGGTGTATTCAAACGTACCTGCATGCGGGCATCATTTATCACCGGGTCAACCTTATAAGTTTCGCCTTTGTAAGTAACCGATACCGATTCGATATGGTAACCGCCGCGGTTAAAGCCCTTCACATCAAAACGGTCGCCGCTTATGGGTGTTACCGCTGCTCCGCGTGAATCGGGTTTAAATAAATTTTGATCCAGTTGAAGCCAAAGGTAATCCAGTTTGTCAGGGCTGTTATTGATGTAATCAATAGTTACATCGCCGGTAATGGTGGTATCCTGCGGCGTTTCGTTCAGGCTGGCATGTATAAGATAGTTTGCACGGTTTTGCCAGTAGTTTTGACCGGGCTGCCCGCTTGCCGAACGTGTATCGCCGGTAGTGGTTGGCCAGGTTATAGGGCCGAAAAGATCGTTATGATCATATTTAATAGAATCGGGAGTGGTTTGTGCCGATGCATTGGTGATAGTTAAAAACAAAGCACATGCAACCAGCAGGAGGTTTAATTTGATATATCGCATTTTAGTCAATTAAAAAACGAAAGTATTAAATTAATATGAATTTAAATATTTGTCAAAGCGATGATACAAAAAGGTACATAAAGTATACATGTGTTAAAAACTATTATCATACTCAAAAACTTTTACAATTTACATTTGCTTTAAATTTAACCGCTTTAAATATTGCATTTTAGCTGCCTGTAAAAATATATATGAATCATCTTGCCAATTCTACCTCGCCTTATTTACTGCAACATGCCGGTAACCCGGTTAACTGGTATCCCTGGGGTGCCGAGGCTTTAAAAAAGGCTAAGGATGAGAATAAGCTCATCTTAGTAAGTATTGGTTATTCCGCCTGCCACTGGTGTCATGTAATGGAGCATGAGAGTTTCGAGGACGAAAAAGTGGCGGCGGTAATGAACGAATATTTTGTTTGTATAAAGGTCGACCGGGAAGAACGCCCTGATATTGACCAGATATACATGAGCGCCATACAACTCATGAGCGGCAGGGGCGGCTGGCCGCTTAACTGCATTTGCCTGCCTGATCAGCGGCCTATTTATGGCGGTACTTATTTCCGTAAAAACGATTGGACATCGTTGCTGTTCAACCTGGCCGACTTTTATAAGCAAAAGCCTGCCGAAGCGGATGAGTACGCCGTAAAACTTACCGAAGGCATAAGGCAATATGAATCCATCGGTTTTATAAAGGAACAACCGGAATACAGTAAAGACAGCCTGAAACTCATTGTTGATAACTGGAAGAAGCATCTCGACGGGGAAGAGGGTGGTATGGGCACAGCGCCAAAATTTCCGATGCCAAATAACTGGCAGTTTTTAATGCGCTATGCCTGGTTAATGAACGACAGCGATATTGCCCGCTTAGTTAGCCTTACACTCAAAAAAATGGCGCTTGGTGGTATTTATGATCATATTGGCGGCGGTTTTGCCCGGTACTCGGTTGACGGGCGCTGGCATGTGCCGCATTTTGAAAAGATGCTGTATGATAATGCCCAGCTTATTAGTTTATATGCCGAGGCCTATACCTGGAAAAGTAACCAGCTTTATAAGCAGGTAGTTGATGAGATCATCAGCTTTACCTTGCGTGAGCTGTCATCGCCTGACGGTGGCTTTTACAGTGCCCTTGATGCTGATAGCGAAGGAGTGGAGGGTAAGTTTTATACTTTTACCAAAGCCGAAATTGAGGAGATATTGGGCAATGATGCCGAATTGTTCTGCATTTATTATAACATAACCGATGAGGGTAACTGGCCGGAAGAAGAAACTAATGTGCTGTTCAGAAAAGAAAAAGATCTGAACCTTGCCAATAAATTAGGCCTGCCATTGGAGGAAATGGTTGAAAAGATAGATACGGCACGTAAAAAAGTATTTGAAGCACGTAGCAGCAGGGTAAGGCCAGGGCTGGATAACAAGATATTGGCATCGTGGAACGGCCTGATGCTGAATGGCCTTTGTGAGGCTTACCGTTCATTTAATAAACCGGAGTATCTGGAAACCGCGCTCAAAAATGCCGGGTTTATTTTAGATAATATGGCAGATGATGAAGGCCGCCTTTCGCGTATATATAAAGGCGACCATAATGACCATATCGCCTTTCTGGATGATTATGCCAATGTTATTGATGGGCTAATTGCCTTATATGAAGTAACCTTTGATGAAAAATGGCTGCAAAACGCCCGAAAACTGGCCGATTATGCCATAATGCATTATTATGATGAAGAAAATGGCATGTTCTATTTTACAGGTGACGGAGATGAACAACTGATAGCCCGTAAATCCGAGATCATGGATGGGGTTATCCCGGCTTCAAACTCGGTAATGGCACGCAACTTGAAAAAATTAGGCCTGCTTTTTGATAATGAACAATATCAGGCGATCTCGGCGCAACTGTTACGTAATGTAGTGCCACACATGGCGAAATATGGATCGGCTTATTCAAATTGGGCCGTGTTATTGCTTGATGAGATCTTCGGGACTTACGAAATTGCTATTACCGGCGGCGATGCAGAAGATACGCGAATAGAAATGGAAAAAAATTACATCCCCAATAAAATAATATTGGGCGGTAAAAAAGGAAGTTTACCTTTGCTGCAGGATAAGTTTGGAAGCAATACACAAATTTTTATCTGTGTTGATAAAACCTGCGGCCTGCCTGTTCATAATATTACAGACGCCTTAAAACAAATTAATGCGAATATTCTTTTATAAAAAAATACTGAATAATAATGAAGATTGAACCAAAACATGTAGTGTCATTAACTTACGATTTGTATGTTGACCAGGACGGCACAGAAACATTAGTTGAAAGCGCTACTCAAGAGCAGCCTTTAACCTTTTTATACGGAGCAGGACAAATGCTGCCAAAGTTCGAAGAAAATTTAAGTACACTATCAACCGGTGATAATTACGATTTTCATTTAGTGGCACAGGATGCCTATGGCGAATATGACGATGAAGCCGTAGCTAACTTACCAAAGGAAATGTTTAGCGGGACTGATGTTCCTGAGATTGGCAGCATATTGCCTTTGCAGGATAATAACGGTAACCGTTTTCAGGGCCAGGTAGTATCAGTTGCCGAAGATGCGGTAATTGTTGACCTTAACCACCCGATGGCAGGGCAGGAGTTGCATTTTAAAGGTAATATTTTAAATGTACGCCCCGCAACTGAAGAAGAATTATCGCATGGCCACGCTCATGGAGCGGATGGGCATCACCATCATTAATAGATATAATTCTATCCGCGCGTCATTGCTAGGAAAGAAGCAACCCCACACGACTGGTATCGAACATGCATAGCGCCGACTTATCTTGTGAGGTTGCTTCGTTACTCGCAATGACGTGCTGGTGGGTAATGGGCTGCTTAATCCACATCTAAACCACCATCATCCGTTATCCTGCACTTTACAAATATGCGTGATAATATGGGCTTGCGGTTAAGTGTAGCGGGGATGAATATTTTATCTTCATCATCAATAAGTTCGGTGCTAAAGGTGGTTATGCGTTCAAAATCGGGCGATTTTATGTGAACTTTAAAATCTGCCAGCCTGCCACCGGGGCTTATCAGTAATTCCAAAATAGCGGTAAACCGCAAAATGTTCAGGTCGTCAAAATCGTGCGACAGCATAAAAAACTTCATATATGGGATATAGCCATAACACCTGCCGCCTATTTTTATGGGCTTGGTAACATGGTCGGTATCTTTAAAAGTATTATCAAAAGCATAAATTATATGTTCCGATGATATACTGTCCATCGGTTCTTCATATAACAACCGGAGATTGTCATAATCAAAATTCTCAACTAATCTTCCGCGGGTATCAAAAAAATGCCAAATGCCTGTTTTTACGTTATTATCGTATGTTCCGGTGGCAATAACCGTTCTGTGCCAGTAAATCGCCTGGTACAAGCCCTGTTTTATTTGTTTGTTGGTATCCATCACGCTGTAACGCTCCATAACCAGCTCGGTAAGTCTGTTTTTTTGCGTAACAGTTTTTTGTGCAAAACAGTAACAGGTACATAGCAGGCTGAGTATTAACAGGATGTATTTTCTCACAAATATTACGGGTAGGTTAAAAGAATATTAACAAAAGTATTACATAATAAGTTTATGCAAAATATATAATTATTGCGAAATACAATTCATGATGTTTAATTTGTGCTTTATAAATTTATAGCCCATGTCAACCCAAACCAATGAATCGCCTTACAAAAGCGTACGTTTTTCTGAAACGGTTATTACCGAATTAATGGTGCCTGCCTATTCAAACTTTGGCGGTAAAATACATGGCGGGGTGCTGCTGTCGCTAATGGATAAGGTAGCCTATGTTTGCGCAGCCAAGCATGCCGGCAATTATTGTGTAACCGCATCAATTGATACGGTTGATTTTTTGCAGCCGGTTGAAGTGGGTGAATTGGTATCGCTGATGGCATCGGTAAATTATGTGGGTAATACCTCGTTGGTAGTGGGTATACGGGTAATATCTGAAAATATAAAAACCAATATCATAAAGCATACTAACACCAGCTACTTTACTATGGTTGCCAAGGATGAGGATAATAATCTTGTGCAAATACCGGGCTTGATACTGGATGATCGCGAGGATGTAAGGCGTTTTATTGAAGCCCGCCGCCGCAAACAATTAAAGCAAAACTATCGTAAAGAAGCCGAGGATATTAAAGTACCCGATAATTACGAAAGCTGCAAGGATTTGCTGATTGGCGAACGCTGTAGTGTATGCGCATGATTTTAAGTAGAATTATTATATTGCGTAGGCCTGCAACCATAGGTTTTATATCACATATTTAAATGAAGATCTGGTTTGGATTAATACTGGTATTATTTATACACATGCCATGTTTTGCCCAAACAAACCAGCCTGCATCGGCCCGTATTAATCAACTCGCATTGTTAGAGGCATTTATTGACCATACCAATGATGTAGGTTACGATATCTACCTAACATCGCCCGATTCAGCCCGTAACCTGGCTGAAAAAGCTCTTTTGCTCTCGGAAAAAATAAAATACTCTTTAGGCATAGCCCGCAGTTATTCAAATATCGGGGTGATCTATTGGTCGCAGTCTTATTATCCAATTGCCTTGTTTTACCTTAATACTGCTTTAGCAAATGTGCCTAAAGGCCAGCCGCTGTTACTTTCGGATATTTACAGCAATATAGGGCGTGTATATGCCGACCTTAATGATTATAAAAAAGCGATTTATAATTTAAATAAGTCGGAAATATTGGCCGGTACCGATAAACTGCACCTTGGCGAGGCCCTCAGCGAGAAATCATATATTTATTTAAAACTAAAAAATTACGCTAAAGCCATTGATTTTGCTAAAAAATCGTTAAAGCTTGATCAATCTGTTGGCGAACAAATGGGAGCTGCTATAGATTATAGCAGGATAGGCGACATTTATTATGCAGAAAAGGATTATGCCAGGGGGCTGGCTTATGATGATACCGCTTATAGGAACAGCGTAAAATTGCATATGAACCGCCTGCGCGCAGGTATGTACCTGCAGTACGCCATCATAAATGCCACTAAGGGTAATTATGATATAGCCATTGAATTTGCTAAAAAGGGAGTAAAGCTTTACAATAGCATAGGTATAATGATCGGATTATCAAAAACCTATAAAAGCCTTATAGAAAGTTTTGAAGCTAAAAAAGATCTTAAAAACGCACTCTATTACGAAAGGCAGTACAATCATATCGAAGATAGTTTAAATACTGCCGATAAAATGAGAAGCACACAACTCATTCAAAATTACTTCGCGCTAAACGCGAGGCTTGATGGACTGGCTTTGGTTGAAAAGAGGAATGAAGATAACAAGGGGAAAATAAAATTTCAACATACAATAATTAATATGCTGTTGGTATCGCTTTTGTTTGTGATAGCCGCGTTAACTGTAACCTTTTATTATTATAAACAGAAAAAATTATTGAGCAAAAAACTTCAGCAGCAAAAACGATTGATCGAAGCGCAGGCCGCCAACCTTGAAGTGGTGAATAACCTTAAAGATAAAATGCTGGCCGTTGTCGGGCACGATCTGCGCACACCTATAGCCAATTTGATAAACATATCGTCGTTGTTTGAATCGGATGATCTTACGGTAACGGAAGTTAATTCACTAATGAGGGATATTAACCCGATAGTAAAAGGTGCTGAACTAACGCTTTCAAACCTGCTTGACTGGGCCGGAAGCCAGATAAAAGGCAGATCGGTAGTACCCACAAACATTGATATTCATTTATTAGGGGCTGAAATGGAGCAAACGTTTAAGCACCTGTTGAACTTAAAGAACATTGAATTTAAGAACCAGGTGCAAGCCGGTGAACTTGCGTTTGCCGATGAAAACCAGGTAAAGGTTATACTGCGTAACCTTATCAGCAATGCCATTAAGTTTACCGAAGTTAACGGGCATGTGTTTTTATCAACCGGTATTACTGCCGGTAAACTGATCATCAGCGTAACGGATGATGGAAAAGGTATAAGCAGCGGGGAAATAGATAAGCTGTTTCACCCGGGTACACACTTTTCACACTTTGGCAACTCGGGCGAGCAGGGTACAGGCCTGGGCCTGCTCTTATGTAAAGAACTGGTTGAACTTAATGGCGGCCAGCTTAAAGTAACCTCTGAAACAGGAAAGGGGAGCAGGTTCTATTTCGATCTGCCCCTGGTTAAATAATTTTCTTATAAAAACATCATTGCTGTGCTATTAAGGCACTTATTCCCCCAGGCTCTTAATTATATTCTTTGTTTCATTATATATTACCTACCTTACTCGCAATTGCCCTATAAACTAATTTTAAACTAATGGCTTTTTTAGATAGTGTGCTGGAGCCGCCCTCGTATGGGTGGAAAGATGAGTGTGGAAACCTTTCGAAACCGACCCACCGGGAAATGATAAAAGAGTTTTTTAAACGGTTAAACGTATTTAGAAACAAAAAGAACTGGATGTCATTTATGAGCTGGTTCATGATCCTATGTTTAGCGCCTTTTTTATTCCTGTTTATATTCAAATACTTTTCATTTACTTTATTAGCGGTTGCTTTTGTTTACAGCATGATCATCATGGGTACACATGGCACTATATGGCTTCATAGGTATTGTACACATGGGGCCTATACTTTCAGTAATAAATTCTGGAAGTTTTTCACGCAAAACCTAACACTAAAGATCATTCCCGAAGAGATATATGCCATATCTCACCATGTACACCATGCTTTATCTGATCAGCCAGGTGACCCATACAATGCATCGGGCGGGTTTTTGTATTGCTTTTTGGCCGATGTAAACCACCAGCCAATAGCACGCAATATGACCGAAAAAAACTATGCCAAATGTGTAAATTTAATGAAGCATACCGGCGTAACCACAAACAGCTACCCTGATTATCAACGGTGGGGTACTTTGGCAAGCCCCTTACGTACCATTATAGCTGTTTTGTTAAACTGGGCATTTTGGTTTGGCTTTCTTTATCTTATTGGCGGTTTTGCCCTGGTATGTGCAATATTTGGCGCGGCAGGTTTTTGGGCTGTAGGTGTGCGCACTTATAATTACGAAGGACATGGAAAAGGTAATGATAAACGCCGCGATGGTGTAGACTATAACCGCGAGGATATGTCGATCAACCAGATATGGCCCGGTTATGTGGCAGGCGAATGGCATAATAACCATCACCTGTATCCAAAAAGTGCACGCTCGGGTTTTAAACCTTACCAGCTGGATTTGGCCTGGTGCTATATAAAACTATTAAGCATGATAGGCGCGGTAAGCCATTATCGCGACTCAAAAAAGCAGTTTTATCTTGATTATTATCATGTACCCGTTAAGAAAGCAGTAGAGCATAAAGCTTTTGTAAAGAAACGGAAAGAGATATTGGTTACAGATCTGTAATAATCCACTTGTCAAAAACATTTTTAAAACTTATTGGTTTACAATACTATAAATCAAACCAATGAAAAAGATAATATTATCACTGCTGATGGTTTTTGCCATCGCCCTAACTTCACTAGCCCAAGAAAGGGTAGTGAATAAAAAAGACAAGGTAAAAAGAACCAGCACGGTGTCGCAAAAAGTACATAACACTTTTAGCAAGCACAAACATTACAGCGGTTACAAAACCAAACACACAAAAAAAGTAGCGATGGTTAGAAAGTAATCAGCTATTTACATTCAATAAAAAAGGAGATGCAACACTGCATCTCCTTTTTTATTGAATGTATTTGAATTTATTAAGTATTTCGTTGCCGTTGGCTAAAGCCAACGGGTTATAATATCAAATATTTGGGTTTGAGCCCAATATTACGCCTTGTAATTATAGCACCTGATCCCCGAAGGTAAAAAAAGAGAACATTAGGATAAAAAAACACTATCTCTTTTATAAATGTATTAATTACCTTAGTAAGCCCTAAATTACTGAAACCACTGCCAATTATATGAAACTAAAACCAGGTTACCTGTTATTGTGCTTTTTGCTCGCCGTATTATCCCATCAAAAATTATCTGCCCAAACTGCTCCAACAGGTATATTTGACGGGCAAACAGATGTAGGAAATGTTAAGTTGGCGGGGAATGTAGTTTACGATGCAGGCCTGCAGCAATATAAAATAACGGGTTCAGGGGCAAATATCTGGTTTAATCATGATGATTTTCATTTTGTGTGGAAGCGCATGAAAGGGGATTTTATATTGACCACCCACGCAGTTTTTATAGGTAAGGGTGTTGAAATGCACCGTAAATTAGGCTGGATGGTTCGCTCATCGCTTGATTCCGCGTCAAAACATATCAATGCCGTTGTGCATGGCGATGGGTTAACGTCGTTACAATTCAGGCGTACGGTTGGCGGTACTACCGAAGAGATAAAATCTAAACTAACCTCGGCCGATGTTATCCAATTAGAAAGAAAAGGTAACACCTACACCATGTCGGTTGCGCGCAACGGCGAAACCTTTGTAACCGAAAAGGTGGATAGCCTCGATTTAGGCGATGATGTGTATGTGGGCTTATTTGTTTGCTCGCATAATCCAAATGTATCCGAAACCGCCCTGTTTAATAATGTGCGGATAGTTGTACCCGCTGCACCGGCTAATGGTTATGGCAATTACATAGGCAGCGATATCCAGATCCTCGACCTTGAAACTTTAAATACCCGCATCATTTATCAATCGCCATTATCATTACAGGCCCCAAACTGGACGCGGGATGGCAAGTATCTGATCTATAACAGTAACGATCTGCTTTATAAATTCAACCTGAAAACAAATACACCGGCATTGCTGAATACCGGCGTAGCAATTCACAATAATAACGATCATGTGCTGTCATTCGACGGTAAATGGCTGGCGGTGAGCAATGGCGAAAAATATGGTTCTATAGGTTATGTTTTACCTGCTGAAGGCGGGGTAGCCAGGAAGATAACGCCAACAGGGCCATCGTATATGCATGGCTGGTCGCCCGACGGTAAATACATCGTATTTTGCGGCGACAGGAATAATGAGTTTGATGTTTACAAAATACCAGTCGCAGGCGGCAGCGAGGTTCGCTTAACTACAGCCCCCGGCCTTGATGATGGCCCTGAATACTCACCCGATGGTAAATACATTTATTTCTGTTCGGTACGTACGGGCTTAATGCAGGTATGGCGCATGAAACCCGATGGCAGCGAAAAAACACAATTAACCAATGATGATTTCGATAACTGGTTCCCGCATGTATCGCCTGATGGTAAATGGATAGTTTACATCACCTTTATGAAAAATGAGGTTTCGCCCGGCGATCATCCTTTTTATAAGCACGTTTACCTTAGGGTAATGCCTGTGGGGGGCGGCCTGTCAAAGGTTGTTGCCTATTTATATGGGGGGCAGGGCACTATAAATACCCCTTCGTGGTCGCCCGATAGCAAACATATTGCCTTTGTGAGCAATACGCAACTGCTTTTCCCCGTTTTCCCTATAGCTAAATAAATCTAAATGCATAACTCACGCAGAATATTTTTGAAGAACAGTTCGTTATTTGTTGCCGGTGTTGCATTATTGCCCGATAATTTATTTGCATCGGCCAGAAAAATAGAACACCTGGGCTTACAGCTTTACACCGTACGCGATGCCATGCATGCCGACCCCGCAGGCACGCTTAAGAAATTAGGCGAAATGAACTTTCAGCATATTGAGCATGCCAATTATACCGATGGTAAATTTTATGGCTTTACGGTAAAGGAGTTGAAGGTAATATTGGATGATAATCATTTGAACATGACCAGCGGGCATGTAGTATTATCACAAAAGCATTGGGATACCGCCAAAGGCGATTTTACAGATGAATGGAAGCAAACAGTTAGCGATGCTGCCGAAGTAGGGCAAAAGTACCTGATAAGCCCCGGCATGGATGACAACCTTAAAACAGATGTTGAGGCTTTTAAACGATTTATGACCGTATTTAACAAATGCGGAGAGCTGTGTAAACGATCGGGGTTGCAGTTTGGCTATCATAACCACGATTTTGAATTTACAGTTATGTTTGGCGATAAGCGGTTATATGATGTGATGCTTGATAACACCGACCCCGTATTGGTGGCACAGCAGCTGGATATCGGTAATATGTACCCAACCGGAGCAATGCCGCTTGATTATATAAATAAATATCCCGGCAGGTTTGAACTGATGCATGTTAAAGATCAGCTTAAAAAACCCGACGGAAAATATGAAAACACATTGCTTGGTAAAGGTGTTCTACCTTTAAAGGAAATACTAAGGGCGGCACGAAAAACGGGCACCACGCAATTTATTATTGAGCAGGAAGAGTACCAGGGTATGGATCCGCTGGTATGTTCAAAGCTGGATCTGACGGTTATGGATAAGTGGGGGTATTAGTAACATATTTATTGCTAAATGCTTTTTTTAAGATAAAATTATTATGTTTGAACAAGCCTATAAGCGTAATAATTACATTTAAATAATTGGGATCATAACCAATTTATAAACGACTAATCATATATAAAATCAAGTAATGACTGAGGAAAAAAGCAATTCATCATTAAATCCCACACGCAGGGATTTTATTAAGAGCAGTTCCATAGCGGCTGCCGGTTTCATGATAGTTCCACGCCATGTATTGGGTGGTAAAGGTTATACCGCGCCAAGTGATCGTTTGGTAATTGCGGGTGTAGGCGCCGGTGGAAAAGGTGCGAGCGATATTCCAAACTTTTATGCCAGCGGTAACGCCGATATAGGTTATTTGTGTGATGTGGATACCAGGAGTGCAGCAAAAACAGTAGCCAAATTTCCAAAAGCAAAGTTTTATAGCGATTGGCGCGAGATGCTGGATAAGGAGCATAAAAATTTCGACGCGGTATCGGTATCCATACCCGATCATAACCATGCTATTGTAGCTTTATCAGCTATGCAATTAAATAAGCATGTGTACGTGCAAAAGCCTATGGCGCACGATATTTATGAAGCGCGTACTTTAACCGAAGCGGCTAAAAAATATAAAGTGGTTACACAAATGGGTAACCAGGGGTCATCTGCCGATGGCGTGCGGCAATTAAGGGAGTGGTATAATGCAGGCCTTATAGGCGACGTACATACCGTTTATTGCTGGACTGACAGGCCGGTATGGCCCCAGGGCATTCTATGGCCTTCAAAGGCAGATGTTCCGAAGGAATTGAACTGGGATCTATGGCTGGGCACGGCAAAATCCAGGGATTATATTAATAACCTGGTTCCGTTTAACTGGCGTGGCTGGTGGGATTTTGGTACAGGCGCATTGGGCGATATGGGCTGCCACATTATGGAAGCTCCATTTAGGGTGCTTGATCTGCAATATGTAAAGGATGTACAATCAAGCGTAGGCTCTATTTATACAGGCAATTGGGATAAGGCATATACTCCCGAAAGCTGCCCGGTATCAAGCCATATTACGCTTACTTTCCCCAAAACAGAAAAAACAACAGGCGATGTTACGGTGCATTGGATGGACGGTGGCATACAGCCCGAAAGACCACCGGAATTAGGCCCTAATGAAGTATTTGGCGATAACGGAAATGGTATGCTATTCATCGGCACCAAAGGCAAAATGATGGCAGGCACCTATTCGTTTAATCCGCAATTACTGCCCACATCGCGTACAAAGGAAGCTAATGTGCCGCAAACCTATAAAAGGGTACTGGGTGGTGCTGATGGCCACTATGCGCAATGGGTTAACGCCGCTATTGCCGGCAGGCCTGATGATGTAAGCTCGCCGTTTAAATTGGCAGGCCCGCTAACGGAAGCCTTACTGATGGCAAACCTGTCGCTAAGGGGGCATAACATCAGGAAACCAACCGCAGATGGTAAGGATTTTAATTATCCAGGCGAAAACATAACACTTGTTTGGGATAACAACGCCATGCGTGTTACCAATTTTGATGATGTTAACCAATTTGTTAAGCGCGAGTACAGGGATGGCTGGAAAGTGATGGGGTAATTCATAAATTAAAAGCAATGAACAGAAGAGACGCTATAGAAAGGGTTGCCCTTTTGGTTGGAGGAACAGTAATAGGCGCTGAGTTTTTTATTTCGGGTTGTAAAGCGCCTACATCTAAACAAGTAAATGCCCTATTTAATGCCAACCAGGTGGCCTTTTTGAATGAAGTGGGCAATACCATATTACCCGATACAAAAACACCCGGTGCTAAAGCAGCCGATGTAGGTAGTTTTATGGCCATAATGGTGCTGGATTGTTATACCCCGGCAGATCAAAAAACATTTATGCAGGTGTTTACCAAAATTGATGAGGAAAGCCTCAACAAATTCAGCAAAAAGTTTTTGGATGCCGACGCCAAACAGCGTACAGAACTGCTCACTTATTTAGACCGTGAACAGAAAAAAGAAAGTAAGGCAACAAAACCAGGTAATAAATATCATTATTTTAGCATGGTGAAACAGATGACTTTGCTGGGCTATTTTACATCGGAAATTGGGTGTACAAAAGCATTGCGGTATATTGAAGTCCCCGGTAGCTTTAACGGTAATTTACCTTATAAAAAAGGCGACAGGGCCTGGGCAACATAACTAAATAAAATGAAGCTGAAATTAGGAATGATAGGCGGCGGTCAAGGTGCATTTATAGGCGCTGTACACCGCATTGCTGCCCGTATAGATGATGAATATGAATTGGTTTGCGGCGCTTTCAGCAGCGATGCGGAAAAATCCAAAGCAAGCGGTTTATTGCTTGGCCTGCCTGCCGATAGGGTATACACATCGTACAAAGAACTTATAGAAAAAGAAAAACAATTGCCCGAAAATGAGCGGGTACAGGTGATTAGCATAGTTACTCCCAATCATGTACACTTTGAGCCCGCTAAAATGGCGCTGGAGAACGGTTTTAATGTGATACTGGATAAACCCATGACTTTTTCGTTAGATGAGGCTAAAGAGCTTAAAAAGGTGGTTAAAGCCAGTGGCAAGCGTTTTTGCCTTACCCATACCTATACAGGGTATCCTATGGTTAAGGAGGCAAAACAACTGGTTAAGGCCGGTAAACTAGGCAAGATCAGGAAAATATATGTAGAGTATCCGCAGGGGTGGCTGAGTACTTTTTTGGAGGGTGATCATCAAAAACAAGCTTCATGGCGTACTGACCCGGGTAAAAGCGGGATAGCAGGCTCTATGGGCGATATAGGTACACATGCTTTTAATTTAGCCGAATACATCAGCGGCTTGCAGGTTACTAAAATCTGCGCCGATATAAACATTGTAGTTGAGGGCCGCAAGCTTGATGATGATGGCGCGGCCTTACTAAAGTTTAATAATGGCGCCAGTGGCGTATTAATGGCTTCGCAGATTGCCGCCGGTGATGAAAATAATATTAAAGTAAGGGTTTATGGCGAATTAGGCGGCCTGGAATGGCAACAGGATGAGGCCAATACTTTACTGATAAAATGGCTGGATAAACCCGCGGAAATATGGCGCACAGGCGGAGGCTATGTAAGTTCATTCGCATCGCACAATACGCGTACACCAGCCGGGCATCCGGAAGGCTATTTAGAGGCATTTGCCAACCTGTACCGTAATTTTGCTTTATGTGTTAAGGCGGATATAGCAGGCAAACAACCCGAAAAGGAGTGGCTCGACTACCCGGGTGTGGAAGATGGTGTTAGGGGGATGGCTTTTGTAGAGAACGTGATAGCATCAGGAAGATCAGATACGAAATGGACAGATTTTACTATATAATCAGCACAAACCAATTATGACAACCATTAAAGGCCCGGCGATATTTATAGCACAATTTATGGGTGCCGATGCGCCGTTTAATAATTTAAAGTCGATTTGTAAATGGGCTAAGGATTTGGGCTATAAGGGTGTGCAGTTGCCAACGCTCGATCCAAATTTTATCGACCTTAAAAAAGCTGCCGAAAGCAAAACCTATGCCGACGAACTAAACGGACTGGTTAAAGAATGCGGCTTGGAGATCACCGAACTATCCACACACTTACAAGGGCAATTAGTAGCTGTAAACCCATGTTACGATCAGCTTTTTGATGGCTTTGCACCCGAGGCTTACCGCAATAACCCCAAAGCAAGGCAGGAGTGGGCCGTGCAGCAATTAAAATACGCGGCAAAAGCTTCACAGAATTTAGGACTAAATGCCAGTGTTACCTTTAGTGGCGCTTTGATATGGCAAATGATGTATCCCTGGCCGCAGCGCCCCGCAGGCTTGGTAGATACTGCTTTTACCGAACTTGCCAAACGCTGGGAACCTATATTAAATGTTTATGACGAGTGCGGCATCGACCTGTGTTACGAGATCCATCCCGGCGAAGACCTGCATGATGGTATTACCTATGAAATGTTTTTAGAAAAGGTGAACAACCATCCGCGGGCTTGTTTGTTATATGATCCATCGCACTTTGTATTGCAGTGTTTGGATTACCTCGCGTATATTGATAATTATCACGAGCGTATAAAAATGTTCCATGTTAAGGATGCCGAATTTAACCCAACGGGCAAACAAGGCGTTTACGGTGGTTATCAAAGCTGGATCGGCCGTGCAGGCCGTTTCCGCTCGCTGGGCGACGGGCAAGTTGATTTTAAAGCTATATTTAGCAAATTAGCAGCCTATGATTATAAAGGCTGGGCCGTTTTGGAATGGGAATGTGCCCTAAAAAATTCAGAGGACGGGGCAAAAGAGGGGGCTGTGTTCATCAAAGATCATATCATCAGGGTAACTGAAAAAGCTTTTGATGATTTTGCATCATCGGGCAGCGACGACGCTTTTAATAAAGCATTATTGGGAATTAAATAATTAAACCGATCATACTAAAAAACTCATAAATAAAATGAAAAAACCCCTCATCCTTTTTGCATTGGCGCTAAGCATTGCAGCATGTAACAGCAATAAATCTAATAGCGGATCAGATACTACCACTACCACAACAACTACTACCACCACTTCAAAAGAAAGCGTAACCGCTGTAAAGGATACAGCCGGTGCCGCATTAATAGCAAAAAACGACTGTTTAACCTGCCACAAGCTTGATCAGAAGATAGTTGGCCCCGCTTATGAAGATGTGGCCAATAAATATACAGCCTCGCCAGATGTTATTGATACATTGGCTAATAAGGTTATAAAAGGCGGATCAGGCAACTGGGGAACAGTGGCTATGACACCGCACCCTACATTATCAATGACTGATGCAAAGGAGATGGTGAAGTATATTTTATCGTTAAAGAAATAGTCGCATACGCTCTATTATAGTTAATGGAGTGGGAGCTAAGAGAGGGAAAGTCTTTTCTTAATAGCATGGCACATACTATCTATGCAGATGTATAAGATTTTCCAAATTGTTCGAAATAACATCGGGTGTATTTAATTTAATCCAACATAAAACCAATGACAAACAGAAGAACATTTTTAACACAAGCCGGGTTAGTTTCTGCGGGGATGATGATCGCGCCGAAATTAGTTATGGCCAGGGCGCAAAATAATATTGTCGGCCTGCAATTATGGAGCATGCGCGACCAGCTAAAAGGCAATGTAAGTGATGTTATAGGCAAAGTTGCTACTGCCGGATATAAAGAAGTTGAAACCTATGGCTACAGTAAAAAAGACGGCTTTTGGGGGCTTGATGCAAAGGCATTCAGCAATTTGCTGAAAAAGAACGGTTTAAGCACGCCAAGCGGGCATTTTGAGTTTGACAGCTTTTTTGGAACCGGTAAAACTGATGACCTGCAAACCTATATCGAGGCAGCTCACATCACAGGTATGGAATATATTATTGTTCCGCACCTTAACGGCGATTTTATAAAAACCGTAGATGATTTTAAAAGTATTGCCGATAAAATAAGTAAAGCGGCCGAGATATGTAAGCAGGCAGGTTTAAAATTCGGCTATCATAACCATAACTTTGAATGGCGGCAGGTTGACGGTACCACTTTTTACGATACCATTTTAAACAGAACAGACCCCGCGCTGGTGAAAATGGAAATGGATCTGTACTGGGTAGTGCGTACCGGGCAGGATCCGGTTGAAATTATAAAGAAACATCCGGGGCGGTTCTTCGCGTTTCATATAAAAGATATGGATAAGGCCAACCACAACCTAAATACAGAAGTAGGGAGCGGCACCATCGACTTTAAAAAGATCATGAGCTATGCAAAGCTGGCAGGGGTAAAGCACTTTATTGTTGAACAGGAAAACTATACCAATATTGATCCTTATGTGAGCATAACACAAAGCTGCGCTTATGTAAAAAATGTGCTTCACGTATAATTCACCATAATTAAACTAATTTAAAATGAAATATAAAATTGTATTTACAGCATTATTAGCCGGGAGTTTTTTTATGGCAAATGCGCAACACACAGCAAAACCGGAGGATACGGAAGTATGGAGCCCTGAACCGCCGGTAGTAACACCAGGCAAAACCTGTTCAGATGCACCATCAGACGCTATTGTATTGTTTGACGGCACCAACCAGGATCAATGGGTATCGGCACAGGACAGAACAAAGGCTGCCAACTGGATAGTAAAAGATGGTATATGGACAGTAAATAAAAACGAGGGGAATGTTGAAACAAAAAAATCATTTACCAATTACCAACTACATATTGAGTGGCGGGTGCCTGCAAACATAAGCGGCAGCGGGCAGGCGCGTGGCAATAGCGGTGTTTTTTTAGCATCACTGGGTAGTGGCGATGCCGGCTACGAGTTGCAGGTTTTGGATGCTTACAAAAACAAAACTTATGTTAACGGTATGGCAGGCAGCATTTACAAACAATTTATACCATTAGCTAACCCTGCCAGGCCGCCGGGCGAATGGCAAACTTATGATGTGATATGGACAGCCCCAACATTTAATAACGATGGATCATTAAAAACACCGGCCCGCGTAACAGTTATTTATAACGGTGTATTGGTACAAAATAATGTTTCGTTATTAGGCCCAACCCTTTATATCGGTAAACCGGAATATAAACAACACGGCCCCGCACCTATAAAACTACAGGCCCATGGCGATAAAAGCGAGCCTTTAAGCTATAGGAATATCTGGGTTAGGGAATTATAACACTTCTGCTTCCGGCAGGCGATAATAATTAAGAAAGCCTTACTGAGTTTTAAAACTCAGTAAGGCTTTTTAATGTAATTATGTTCTCCGCCTTTATCAAATTCCGCCGGGGAGTGTTACGTATGAAGTGCTATTGAAAGCCTTACTCAACCTTATAATGAAAAACGTAACGTGCTAAGTTCCCGTCCATATCAATGCCTTCGATCACTGTACGGTAGGTGCCCTTTCCATCGGCATTAAAAAACTCAAATGATGCCTTACCGGTTGTTTTATCGGTTATTATTTTAGGGTTCCAGTAAATGGTAGTACGCAGGTCGGGGTTATCAGGGTTAGCCCTGGCAACGGCATATTTGGGTACATAAAACACCTTAGTTTTGGCATAACCCATTGGAGTTAAATTAATTATATTTTTTTGCGGTAACATTTCTTTAAGTTGTGCCAGGCTTATTTTATCGCCTTTCGGTATTTTTTTGCTATTTACTACCAACACGCCTTTGGTGTTATTTAGCGCCCCAATATTTGTTATCCCGTTATTCAAAAATATCTCAACAGACTCTACTGTCTTGGGGTCAATATTACCCAGATAGTTTGTTTCAACAGGCATTCCGTTAAAATAAACTTGTACAGGTGTGCTTTTACTCCCTTGCATATAATCTCTGCTTATAAAAAAGTTTTGGGTTTCGCCATCATATGTTAAACCAAAGGCTGCCCCTTTAAGGCAGGTAAGCAGGTCATTACAAGCAGTAAGTTGCACACCGCTTATTAAGTGATCAGGTTCGGGGCTTAAACCAATTAACGAAGGATAATCCATGTGACTTGGTTTTTTCTCTTCGGTTTTTGCCTTAATTACAACTTCTTTAAGTACATGGTTGTTGTATTGCCTTTTGGTGTTTAGCAAATAGGTGGTAAGCATGCTATCAATGTTTGCTACATTATCAGATGCGTTTATGTTTTTGGTAAGGTTAGGATATGTTTCACCATTAACCGTAATTGCCATGTCGCGCCCATTTATATTGTTTTTCGCATTAAGAATTACCTGTGATGAATCCTGGAATACCAGGCCTGAGAATTTGAAATTACCTGATGGATCGGTAAGCGCATCGGTATAAAATATTTTATCGGGGATGGTTAAATGCACATTTCCGCGGGATACAGGTATGCCGTTGTTTGATCTTAATGTTCCGGATATTTCAATTCCCTGTTCGGGTAAATAATATATCTGTGGGTTTTTGTCATATACAATATCGCTGTATGAAAAACGGCGAAACCCTTGCGTAAGCATCAGAATATCAAGATTTGCCAACCGTGTATCATCAACATGGTTAAAATAATAATTGGGCTTTTCAATGTATCCCTTCAAATCTGATGTAAGTAAAAGACTGGTAAGGATAGTAGTTTCATTATTCTCATCAAAAGGGATCTTACTTTCATTAGTTACCGCAACCGAGAAAGTGCCTATAACGGGCACGGTTTTATTTTTCGCATCTAGTGTCATTCTCACCTTTTGCCTTGATGTGTAGGAGGGGCGATCCGTACTTACGGCAATGTTTAGCAGGTCGTTATGCTGTATAAAAACTATTCTTTCGCTTAAAGGGTCACCCTCTGACGAAAGCAGGCTTACCTGTAATATACCCGTAGGGAATTTACTTTTAGGTATGGCGGCAGAGTAAAGCAGGCCTTTTAAATTTGTTTGCGCCGCATAACAGATCGTACCGCCGCTTTGGGCAATAATATAAAAGCGCATATTGGTAAACTTCTGCAAGAAATCGGGGTTGGAGCTTATTTTTATATTTAAGCTATCGGGGTTACTGTTATTAACAGACAGGTTTATCCCCTCATCCATTACCCGTGGCAGGTCGTAACTGCTTTGTGTGCCATCAGGAAAAGTTACGTTAGCCTTATAGTTTTTACCAGTTTCGGGCTGGAAAGTAAAAACGCCCATCCCCAGGTGCTGTGAGGTGAAATCAGTAACTGGTTTATTGTCATTATCAACCAATGTTCCCTTAACATCAATACCTAAACCACTGGAGCTAATTGCTTTAAAAGCGATCTTATTACGTATGCCGCTTACCAGGTTGCCGCCTTCGGGAAAAAATTGCACATCTTTTGGTAACGAGGCCGTACTTAATGAAAATGAATTGGTAACAGTTTTTTTATAATTAAGCTCGATATTGGTGATCAGATCGGCAGAAGAAAATACCCCGGCCTTATTACTTGCAAAGGCAATATCCAGCATGCCGTTAGCATCGGTTGTACCTTTGCCTTTATCAACGGTTTCGTCGTCAGACTGAACCTTCCACGATACTTTTTTGTTAATATAAGGTACGCCATCCTGGTCTTTGTATAAAACTTTGGCGCTTATCTTTTCGGTGCCGGCGCTTTCTGTATTGCTGAAAACAACATGGGTATTTACAGGGTTTTTCTCATCAACCGTATTGCCAATGATGATGTTTTTGGAGAAGAAATACGCTGGGTCGAAATTACGCATCCATTGGGTATATGCCCTTACATGGTAATTTCCTTCGGTAAAAGTAAGCTGTGGTAGGGTAATGTTACCATTTGCTACACCATTAATAACCGGCAACCGTAGTGTTTGTACAACAGAATCGCGGTTAGTGATCAGGTCGACATATACAATTCTGCTTAAGGCGGATAATAAATGCTGATCAACAGTAACGTAGGCTTTAAACCAAATGGTATCGCCAACGGCATAATACGGCTTGTCGAAATGCAGGTAAACCTTTTCGACCGGGAAACTGGCGGTATACTTACCTGTTTTTGAAATTACAGTAGTTAATGCAACGCTATCATCCTGTGCAAAGGCTGAAAGTACAACAGCCATTAATAAACAAATGGTGAGTGAGAGTTTTTTTAAAATCATCAAAATGAATTAAAATGAAAAATTGGCGGTTAAATGCGGTTAAATATATCTATTTAAAAGCACAGCATAACCAGTTTAACATGGTTTAACACATTTTTTACAATTGAACATGGCCGGGATGTTCATAAAGTGCGACTATTATAGCATTACATAAAATAATTAAAGGTTAATACTGCTGTATGAATGTTAGTTATAAGTATTTTTTATTACGGGCAACCTTTTTTAACAGCCAAACGTGACTACTATAATTAATAAACATCTAAAAAATATCCTGCTATGAAAAAAAAAGTAATTTATTTAGTGCTTGCGGTTTTACTGTGTATAGGCGTGGTGTACAGCTGTAGTAAATCGGTAGATAACAGCGCGCCTGCTACCGTTACAGGTACTACAGCAACCATTCAGAACTTTGCGTTTGCGCCGGCTACAGTTAATATTAAGGTTGGAGGATCTGTTACCTGGACAAATATGGATAATGTAGCACATACGGTTACATCAACCACCGGGGCGTTTGACAGCGGGCCTGTTGCAGCCGGGCAAACCTTCAATTTTAAATTTAATACAGCAGGTACCTATGTTTACCATTGCACTATACATTCAATGATGGCCAATGCAACCGTAGTGGTGAGTAATTAATAAAAGATTTGTTGTGAGTTTTTGTTCTGACATGCTTTCCCGGGGATGGGACGCCTAAACCGGGAAGCCCCTGTCAATCCAAGGCAAAAAAAATAGCATTGTGATCGGAATGATCACAATGCTATTTTTTTACAGTAAAAAGAAAATATCTTACCAGCCAGAGCCTTTTTTAGCGCTACCGCTGCTAATGTGTCCCTCTGCTGTGGCTTTGCTCATAATTGCAGCCATTTTGTTGCCTGCACTGTCTTTACCAGTTGCAATGTACCTGCCTGATTTCACATCAATAACCGGATCGATCATTGGTACATTCTTGGTTTTTGTTTTCACAGAATAGGCGGTAATACCGCCGCTTGTTGGTGTTGCCATAATTAGTTTAAATTGTTTTGTTAATTTAACCCCTACCGGGGACATTTGTTTTAACAAACATAGCTTATTGTATTTAAGTTGTACATAAAGCGCACTAAAAATTATTAACAATTTATAGGTAATTAACAATTTTTTGGCTTAAACAGGTTTTAGCAGATGATAATTGAGGGCATATTAAAACCAAAAGCTAATTATTTGGTTTTTTAGCTATATATTAACACCATAAACCAACACGAAAATTACCATGGGAAAAAGAGATTCGAGTTTGCTGTACCTTTTTTTGGGTCTGTACTCATTAATGATAAGCTGGTATTATAACCACTCACTTCTTGTACTTTTAGTTACGTACATATTTTGGCCGGTTTACCTTGTTTACGAATTGCTTATTGGCCACCTTGCACATGGCATGTGGAAAACCATACCGCAATCGTACTTTAGATAAGCCTTATCTAAAGCTGATTTGCTATTAAGGCCCCAAAACCGTATATTTGTAACAAACAGGATATAATTCGCTTCTCCGCATTACTGCTTATCTGTTATCTTTTTTTGATCGGCATTTTCCTTTAGCTTACCTGTTGCTGTAAAGGATTAATTTATATGGGTTCGTCTTTATATATTTTATAGATACGGTTTATGGTATCCGGGGAAGTATTTTTTAACTAATACACATCATACATGGCTAAATCGCAAGCAACCTTCATGAAGAAGCAACTGGAAAAGAACAGGCAGAAAAAAAAGGAAGATAAGGAACAACGCAAGCTGGAACGCCAGCAAAACCAAACAGACGGCAGCCTGGATAGTATGCTGGCCTATGTAAACGAATTTGGTGAAATAACTTCAACCCCGCCTGAGCGGAAGGCCCCACCACTCAATTAATTATTATAATTAAACAAGTACTCAGATCTTTTCAACTACAACCGCTGTGCCGTATGCCAATACTTCGGTAATGCCCTGCATTACCTCGTTGGCATCGTACCGCATATTGATGATGGCATTAGCGCCCAAAACCTGGGCATGCTGTGCCAGTAGTTGAAAAGCCTCCTCGCGGGCATTCTCGCAAAGCTCAACATAAATTGAAAGCCTGCCGCCAAAAAGCGACTGAAAACCACCGGCTATATTGCCCAGCGCGCTGCGGCTGCGTACGGTTATCCCGCGTACAACGCCTAAGTGTTTAACTATGCGGTAACCTTCTAAACCGGTACTGGTGGTGATAAGTGCTGCATCCATGATATATAAATTATTGGTTAATCGTTATTAAAGTAAATATAATATTTTGATACGAAAACCCTGCAAAAGTTACATTAACCTATTTTAAATACTTGTAGGAGGCTTATTTAATTTATAGCTTTATACTGAACTTTATGGCAAGCCCTCATCAGTTATAACAATGCGTAAATTACTTTCAATTTTACTTGTGCTGGTTTTAGTTAATTGTAAAAGCCATGTAATGGCCCAAACTGCCGACACTGATCAAACGAAAGGAGACGTATATTTTGCCGATAAAAATTATCAGCAGGCATTACAGAGCTTTAGTAAGGCCATAAGCGAAGGTATTAAGGATAATAATAAACTAGCCATTATATATTTTACCCGCGCATTATGTTACGAAAATCTGAAGCAACCTGATATGGCGATAGAGGACTATAGTAAAGTAATTAGTTTAAACCCACAATATCGTAATGCCTATTGGAACAGGGGCGTTTTGTATGACAGGAAAGAAAGTTTCCAGGCAGCTCTGGACGACTACACCAAGGCCATTGCATTAACCCAGGATAATAACAGCCTATTGATATTGTACTGCAACGTGGCATACGATAACGCAAAGCTTAATCAACCTCAAAGGGCACTGGCGGCCGATTCCACCGCAATGCTATTAAACCCGGGGTATTCGCGTGCCTATACTCTAAAGGGTATGATACATCTGTCGTTAAAAAAATACCCGCAGGCAATTGACGATTATACTACTGCTATCAATACCGATGACAGAAGTAATATAAAAAGGCTGGCATATTGCTATATTGATAGAGCCGATGCAAAAAGTAAGAACAACCAATTAAAGGATGCTATCAATGATTATTCGTATGCCATTAATTTAGATCCCCAAAATGGCCACGCCTATTGGAATAGAGGTGGCACCTATAACAAGCACGGCGATTATGAATTGGTTACAAGCGATTATACAAAGGCAATGGAGTTTTTTGCCGGTAATAATATTTATTTGTCAAAATTATACGAAGACAGATCGAGGAATGAATCGGGGCAGAGTTTATTATCATTAGCTATAAAGGATGATTCTACAGCTATAGCATTAGACCCGAAAAATTACCTGGCCTATTTTAGCCTGGCAGCGGTCTACACGCAAAACGGCGATTATCAGCAGGGTATAGAT
>Ga0302315_10000911_pt1 | contig 31751 bp, 27 predicted proteins | sample III_Palsa_N3_1_FD_200532 | JGI IMG/M metagenome (GOLD analysis project Ga0302315, IMG submission 200532) | Peat permafrost microbial communities from Stordalen Mire near Abisko, Sweden - III_Palsa_N3_1 | ecosystem: Environmental > Terrestrial > Soil > Palsa > Peat permafrost | place: Sweden...
AAAATATTATGGCAGGTAGCAGTGGCAATCCATGCCCTCAAAACAACATTGGGTTTTGGTACTGCGAGTTATCACCGGGCTATTGCTATACCCTTGGGCAGATGACCTGCGATGACGCAGAAGCATTGTGTCTTGGCGGAAAACCGACAAGCAATCCGCTGTGCCCAAATTAGGATCATGAGCAATTAACAGGCGGTACATTTTAATACATGCCGCCTGTTATGCTTAAATGTCGTAATGCATCGCATCTACAGATAACACCACTCATTTATGAAAATAGTTTTAGTTCATCATAAAGATCCAAATGATATAAATGTTTATTCCGGAATATCCTTTTTTATGACGCAGGCCATAAAAAAGGAATTTGAGGAGGTTATTGAATTTAATGATTTTGAACCGGCAAATATGACGCGAAAAATCCTGAACGGCAATTACAAAGCATCTTTAAGCCCATTTGGGCTTAATTTAACCCGGTTTTTACGATCAGAAAATATAAAGGCTGATTATATAATTTGCCAGGGAGGGAATACCTCGATACCATATTATGATCATGATATACCTATAGCTTACTGGCATGATAGTTCGTGGAACACATTGTGGCGCGATCATACCGATAACAGCAGCTTCCTGGATAGCAAAAAATTCAAAAGGTTTAAACAAGATTTCAAGCCCCTTTACAACTGGGATAAGCAGGCTATGGAGCGCGCCGACCTGGTAGTATTTTCATCACATTACATTGCCGAAGCCTGTAACAGCAATTATAAGATCCCTTTAAGCAAAATAAAGGTAATTCCCTTTGGCGCTAACCTGTTAGCACCACCTGTAATAGCTCAGCTCAATAACTGGCTCGAGGGCAGGGCAACCGGCGATACACTTAATTTAACATTTTTGGGAAAGGACTGGGTACGCAAAGGATTAGTAACAGCCTATAAATTAACCTGTAAGTTAAACGCGGCAGGTATTAAAACCCAATTAAATGTTATTGGATGCATACCCACTGATGAAAACATCATTAATTCGCCTTTTACCAAAATTATAGGGTTTATTGATAAATCGCTACCGGGGCACCAGGACAAATTAGATCAGGTATTGCAAAATACGCATTTCCTTATACACCCGGCAATTGCCGAGCCTTTTGGCATTGCCCTTTGTGAAGCAAACGCCTATGGCATACCGGTAATAGGTACCAATGTTGATGGTTTAAAAACCATTGTTGTAAATGGGCAGAACGGGTATCTGTTCAAAAAAAATAAATTCATTCATCAAGCCTCGTTATTAATAAAAGACATCTACACAAATTTTGACCGCTTATACCGCCCCTTGTTCAGATCGACACTGGAGGCTTATGAGGAAAGGTTAAACTGGGAAACAAATGTCAGGTCGTTAAAAAAAATATTAGCTGAACAATCTTAGATCAAAATGCATAAAGAAAAAAGCATCGCAGTGGTTATATGTTATTTCGGGAAATTCCCGTGGTATATTGATTACTTTATCCATTCTTGCCAGTTTAACCCAACAGTTGATTTTTATATCATAACCGATATTACCAGCTACACAAAGCCATTGCCCCAAAATGTAAGGTTTATCCGTATGTCAATGGCTGATGTTGCCGCCATCGCATCAGAAAAATTAGGCTTTGAGGTTAATATTCTATTCCCCTATAAATTGTGCGACCTGAAACCGGCTTATGGCTTAATTTTTTCGGACATTATTAAAGATTATGATTTTTGGGGCCAAAGCGACCTGGACATTATTTATGGCAACATCAGGAGTTTTATTACTGATGATATGTTGTCGGCCTACGATTTTATAAGCATACGGCATGATTACACTACCGGGTGCTTTGCTTTATACAAAAACAATGAACTAATGAACAGCTTCTTTAAAAGGAGTAAGGATTATCAGAAAGTTTTTTCGAGTCCGCGCCATTTTTGTTTTGATGAGTGTAACTTTATGCATGACCTGCTAACCGATGGAGCTTCGATATTTGAGTTGAACACCGAAATAGAAAGCTTCACGCACATTGTTAGGTTAGCCGAAGAAACAGGAGAGATCAAAGCACATTTTGACTTCATTTTATTGGAAGGCGTGCCGGGGAAGATCAAGTTTGATAAGGGCGCTGTTTTATACAACAAAAAATTCGAAGGGATACTTTATCACCTGTATTGGCTTAAACGGGTATATAAGCCTAAAAGCATCCCGGTTAATATACCCGATAGTTACTATATAAGCCCAAGCCGGATTTATTCAAGATAAAGCCGACACGGGTTCAACCTGTTTATTTAATTATTTTAAGTTAGTAAATGTCATTTCCCATATACAAACAGCATGATCAAATGGATTGCGGCCCCACATGCTTGCGTATGGTGTCGAAATACTATGGCCGTGAGCTCAATATTCAAAAGTTAAGGGATTTATGCGAAATTAACCGCGAAGGGGTATCGCTATTAAGCATGAGCGATGCCAGTGAAAAGATAGGGTTCAGATCGATGGGGGCAAAGCTGGATATGGTACAACTAAAAAATACCGAACTGCCATGCATTTTGCACTGGCGGCAAAACCATTTTGTGGTGTTGTATAAAGTAAAAAAAGATACATTTTATTTAGCCGATCCGGCCAGTGGTTTGGTGAGCCTTAATGGGGCAGATATAAAGAAAAACTGGCTAAGCGCTAAAAATGAAGATGCCGGCATAGCACTGCTTTTATCACCTGCACCGCAATTTTACGAGCATCAGGATGATAAAAAAAGCGAGATAGGCTGGTCGTTTCTATTTCGTTATGTTTTCATTTACCGTAAGCTATTGTTTCAGCTATTGCTTGGCTTAACCATTGGCAGTTTATTACAGGTGATCGCGCCGTTTTTAACCCAATCAATAGTTGATGTTGGCATTAACACCCGTAACCTTAACTTTATTTATATCATACTCATCGCTCAAATTGCCTTTATTATCGGCAGGGTTAGCGTGGAGTTCATCCGTTCATGGATCTTGTTGCACATCAGCACACGCTTAAATATATCCATCCTTACCGACTTTTTGATGAAATTAATGAAGCTGCCCATGAGCTTTTTTGATACGAAAATGACGGGCGATATCATGCAGCGGATGAGCGATCAAAGAAATATTCAGAACTTTTTAACGGGCTCCGCGCTTACAAGTATTTTTTCCATATTCAACCTGCTCATCTTCTCGATGGTGTTGGCTTTTTATAACATTTCGATATTTTTTGTTTTTGCTGTAAGCAGTTTGTTATATACCTGTTGGATAACGCTTTTTTTAAAAAAACGGCGGGTATTGAATTATAAGAATTTCGAGGTTTCTTCACGTAATCAAAGCAGTATCATCCAGTTAGTAAATGGCATGCAGGAAATAAAGCTTAATAATTGCGAGCAGCAAAAACGTTGGGAATGGGAGCGCATTCAGGCCAGCTTATTTAAATTCAACATAAAAGGCCTGGCGCTTAATCAATTTCAGCAGGGGGGCGCCACATTTTTAAATGAAGGCAAAAACATATTTATCACCTTTTTAAGCGCCCAGGCGGTTATAAATGGCCATCTGACCTTAGGTGGTATGGTTGCTATTCAATACATCATAGGACAGCTGAATGGGCCTATTGAACAGATCATAGGGTTTGTGCAGGGTTTTCAGGATGCAAGGATAAGTCTTGAGCGTATAAATGAGATACATCAGGTACAGGATGAGGAACCCGCAGGCAGTTCATTAAGCCGCGCTTTGCCCAAAGACAAAAGCATATCCATCAATAATCTGTCGTTTCGCTACCCCGGCGCTGATAATGAACCGGTACTAAAAAATGTAAATTTAAATATCCCGCAGGGTAAAATAACAGCAATAGTAGGCATGAGCGGAAGCGGTAAAACTACTTTGCTAAAGTTGTTATTACGGTTTTATAAGCCACAAGGCGGAAATATTGATATTGGAGGTGAGGGCTTGGATAGTATTGGGTTTAAAACATGGCGTAGCCAATGCGGCGTGGTGATGCAGGATGGCTTTATTTTTTCAGATACCATTGAACGCAATATTGCCATTGCAGATGAGCATACCGACATGGCAAAACTAAAGCACGCTATAAAAGTGGCCAATATTGGCGACTTTATTAATGACCTGCCTTTGGGTATTCATACAAAAATTGGTGCCGAGGGTAATGGCATAAGCCAGGGCCAACGCCAGCGGATATTAATAGCCAGGGCCGTTTATAAAAACCCTCAATACCTGTTTTTTGATGAGGCTACCAACGCGCTTGATACCAACAACGAGCATACGATAATGGATAACCTGAATGAGTTTTTTTATGGGCGAACGGTAATAATAGTTGCCCACAGGTTAAGCACAGTTAGCAATGCCGACAATATTATTGTACTTGGTAAAGGAGAGGTTATTGAGCAGGGCACTCACTATGAATTAACAATGCTTAAAGGCGATTATTACAGGTTGGTTAAAGATCAATTGGAATTAGGTACTTAAATTACAAGTAAATATGCCAAACAGAGAACCGGTTCACACCGCCGAAGTTCAGGATATTATAAGCAAGGTGCCATCATGGTTATTGCGCTGGGGCATCACTATGTTTTTTGCGTTGCTGGTACTTGTAATAGCTTTTTCGGCATTTGTACGATACCCCGATGTGGTAAATACAACGCTTAAAGTACGTTGTACAGATCCTCCGCAGGCGGTTACAACCCGGTATAACGGGAAAATACTTAAGCTATTGGTAAAAGATAATGAATTGGTTAAAGCCGGGCAGCCATTAGCCTATATGGCAAATGGCTTAAATATTAAAGGTGAAAATATCTTGACAGCTCCGGAACCGGGCCGCCTGAATTATGCCGCCATATTTCAGGCGGGGCAGGTATTAAAAGCCGGCCAGGATGTATTTTATATTAGCCCGGTAAACCAGCATTTTTTCGGTGAAATGTCAGTTGCGCAAAACGATATCTGTAAGCTAAAAGTTGGGCAAAAAGTGCTGATAAGGTTTACAAGCTCAGGCCTTGATGAACATGGTATGCAAACCGGGCACATTGAATATATTTTAAATACGCTAAATAAGGAGGGCCGTTTTATGGCAAAAGTGAATTTTGATAATGATGCATCGTTATTAAGTAACCACATCCATTTAAGCGATGGCCTGCTTGCTGAGGCTAAGGTTATCACAAAAGAAGCAAGTGTTTTAGACCGGGTAAGCACCGGTGTTTGGAAAACTTTCCCAACACGGTAAGTAATCTTTAACCAGCATAAGGTTATAATTCCAACTTAAACAAATCACATTTTCATTCCCGCCATTTGATCATTTCCGTTTTTAAAAGTAGCCTCGCTGTTTAACAAATAAACCCCATTAGTTACAATAATATCACCACTATTTAAGCCGGAAACAACAGGTACATAGCTTTGATTCCCTGAACCTGTTTTAATTGATTTTGGCGAAAAACTTCCATCTGAATTTTTCACCCAAACCCTGCTGCCTTTGCCATCGGTTAATATAGCGGTTGCAGGTACAGCCAAAGAAAGGCTTCCGCTATTAGCAACGGAAATATAAGCCAACATTCCCGGCCTTATCATTCCCTGCGGATTGAGAATACTGATCCTGATCAGGTTCACTTTGGAAGCATCCGATAATTCAGGATTTATAAATTCCACTTTGCCCTTGATAAGTTGGCCGCCCAAATCAGGAAAGGAAACACTTACCTTGTCATTTTCCTTATAGCTGTTGGTTTCATTAGCATAGACTTGGGCCTGCACCCAAAGATTATTTAATGCCTGAGTTTTGAGGATTGATGCCCCCCCGGTAACGTAATCGCCCTCATGAACCGCTATCTCACTAACTGTACCATTAATTTTGCTCAAAACGGTTGTGGTTGCAGATACTTTTCCTGAAACGGATAAGCCCTTTATTTGCGATGCCGACAGCCCCCATAATTGTAATTTATTTTCTGCCGCGCTAATCAGTTGCTGATAATCCACATCGGGGTTATGCAGTATTTTTTGTTGCTGCTTCGCTAACAAATATTCCTTTTCCGCTTCCTGCAGATCTTCACTATAAATGGAATAAACAGGTTGGCCGATGGAGATTTTTTCGCCAACCGTTCTTACATATAGCTGCTGTATCCGCCCCGCTATCCTTGCGCTCAATTCTTCTGCTGTATTTTCATCTGTGGTTACTGTTCCTGTGAGTGTTTTATCGCTGCCGGTATTTTCATCGCGCACGGTATCCGTTTGGATTTGGGCTAACTGGAGTTGTGTAGCCGTTAGCGTAATGCGGTCTGTCATTTTATCGCCCATGCCCGTAAGTTCAACCTTGATCAGCTTCATACCACATATCGGGCAATTACCATCATGATCCTCATGCACCTGCGGATGCATAGAGCAAGTATAGTAGGCTTTGCTTTGCGTTTTGGTTGCTATTTGTTGGGGCTTTTGCTTACATGCTACAAACCCTAAGGTAAATAGCAGTACCAATATTTTTATCTTATTCATTACCCTTTGTTTTAATAAAGCTTTCGCTATCTGTTAAATATTGTGCGTTGGATGCTATGCTATCCGTAGCGGTCACCCCTTTTGAAATAAGCACTTCATCCCCATTGGTAATTCCTGCACTCACCTGTTTAGCCTGGAATACCGGGCCATTTTTTAACCAAACGATTTGCGTTCTGCCTAAATCGATCAAAGCAGTTCTCGGTATCCATAAACCATTGATTTTCCCGGTTTGTATTGTTGCTTTAACCAAACTGTTTACTTTCAATTCGTGATCCATATCATCCAGGTAAACCCGGATACTGATCGTTTTATCGCTGCCCTCTAATATCGGTTCAATAAAGTTTATCTTCCCGATGATTACCTTGCCCGGCACATCCGGCAAAGTAATAGTAACCGGCTGGTTTAATTTTAACCCGGAGATACCCATGCCATCAATCTTTATGATAGCCCAAAGCATGTGAGGGTTTACCACATTAAATACATTCTGTCCTTTCTCAACATACGTTCCTTCTTTGATCGATAGCGGGAGATTATTGGCATAATCCGATGGGCTTTCCGTGGTCGTAGCGTCCGCCATTTGACTATGCGGCATATCGTGCACATGCCCTTCGTAAGGGCTATAAACAGGCAGACTGTAAAACGGCTTACCCGTTTTTAAAACCTGGTTAACTTGTTCATAGGTCATGCCCTGTAATAACAGTTTCTGCTTTGCGGCATTTATTAAACCAGTTTCCTGTGGCGAGTTTTTGCTAACAAAAATGAGATCCTGCTGGGCGGTAATCATATCGGGACTATAAATATCAAAAATGCGCTGGCCTTGATGTATCTCCTGGAAAGCGTATTTGATGTACAGCTTTTCGATGCGGCCCGAAAAACGGGATGCGATATTGTTATAAGTGCGCGTATCAAAATCAAGATAGCCTTGAGCTGAAATTGTTGTTGGTACTTCCTTTTGCTCAGGCACTACAGCATTGATACCAGATATAACGGAGGAGTTAACCGGTTGTAAAACAGTATTCAAGCTAATACCTGCACCTTCGCTGGCTTGTCCTGATTTTTTTACCAATGTCATTCCGCAAATCGGGCAGCTACCCGGATGATCTTCCAGTATCTGCGGGTGCATGGGGCAGGTGTATTTTACATCGCTTTTTGCCTGTACTGTGGCTTGTTCCTTTTTTTTGTCGGAACAAGCAGTGAGCAGCATGATGCTTAACAGGATGCCGGTAAATACTATGCTAATTGCTTTCATTTTCTCTTTCATAAGCTACCTGTAAGGTTAAAAGCTCCTGTAAATTATCTAAATATCCCATACGCGCCGTTTGCAGGTCTTTTATACCGTCGAGTACTGATGGCAGGTCGCCGGTGTTTTGGTCGTAAGCCAACAATGCTGTTTTGTAGCCATTTTGCAGGGCTGGAATAATATTTTGCCGGTAGTTTTTTAACTGCCTTTTTTTGCTGCCTATGTCTGTGCTTATCCCGGCTAATTGCCCGGCAGCCTGGTTAACCATATCCATTTTTTTCTGTTGCAACTCCTCTACATCATATTGAATACCCTTTAGATTTGCTTTATACCCCTTAGATGCCCAGGGAACGATAGGTATGGTAATGGAGGCCATTAAAATATATTGATTTGGATAGCCCCCATAACTAAGCATGTGCGCGGCCTGTATGCCAAAATCCGGCTTGCGTTTGCTGTATTCCATTTGCGCGTTTAATTGCTGCAATTCAATATTGCGGCTGATGCTTTTAATATCACTCCGGGATTTTGCAAGCGCCGAGGTGTCAGTTATAATAGTTTCATATTCCTTTACCACATAATTAGTATCCACGGCAAAAGCGGTTGCCTTATCCCGGTTCATCAGCGTGTTCAGCATAATATTTTTTTGGCTGATCTCGTTGTTTAATTGTTCACGGGTATTGTCAAGTTCATACAGGTCTGCTTTGGCTTTGTATATATTTGGAAGTTTTTCCTTACCGTAAGTCAGCCGGATGTTAGCATCTTTTAGCATATATTCAAAAAGGCTTTGCGTGTTTTGCAGCAGGGCAAGTTTTTTTTCTAATACAACCCGTTCATAATAATATTGCTTTGCCTGGGCGATGAGTTGGTTTCTGAGGTAATTCTTGTCCTCGGAAGTTACTTTAGAGATGCCCTGCATATAACTTTGTTTTGCTTTAAGCTTGGCCGGGTTGGTAAACATCTGCTCAGCCTGGATCATGAACGACCCGGTATTGGGGTTAAGCTGGTAAGGTGTTTGATATTGCCCCGCGCTGATGGTTGGCGCGTCAAGATTTTTAGCACCCGCAGCATAAGCATCCTGCGCGCTTATCTTCGCATTATAAGCTTCTAAGGATGGATTAGCACTTACCCGGGCTATAACGCTATCTAAGGATAAATGCTGTTCCTGCGCCTTAGCATTGCTTATTACCGCAAGGCAAAGAAGAATCGTAACTATAAATTGATGTGTCTTTTTCATGGTTTTATTCTTTTACATCCAATACTTCCAGTTTGCCATATTTCTTTAGTTCGTACTCCTTCACTATTAAAAATATAAGCGGTGTAACCAATAAAATGTGTGTGGAAGATGTTAATACCCCGCCGATCATCGGCAGTACAATAGGCACCATTACATCGCTGCCAGTGCCGGTTGCCCAAAGCACAGGCACCAGGCCAAATAAGGCAACAGAAACAGTCATGAGTTTAGGCCGCAGGCGTTTTACCGCACCATTCATTACATAGATCCGCAAGTCTTCTTTATTGATAGTTTCCTTTGAATTTCCTTTTAAGGCAACTAATTGCTGCATGGCATCATTCAGATAAATGACCATTACTATGCCTGTTTCCACCGCTATACCAAATAATGCGATAAACCCAACCGCAACAGCAACTGACAAATGCACGCCGAAAAAATACACCATGTACGCGCCGCCAATAAGTGCGAACGGAATAGAGATAAGACTGAAAAATGCTTCGCGGATAGAATGAAATGCAAAATACAGGCAAATAAATATGATGATGAGTACAATAGGCAAAATGAGTTTTAAAGTATGTTCAGCCCTTATCAGGTTTTCATACTGGCCGCTCCATTCCACATAATAACCTTTTGGCAGGGTTTTTACCATATTGCTGAGCCTGTCCTGCGCTTCTTTAACTGTACTGCCCAAATCGCGGTCACGTACGTTAAACAACACCGTGCCCCTTAACAATGCGTTTTCCGATTGTATCATTGCCGGGCCATCGCTGATCTTTATATCGGCCACAGATGATAATGGAACCGGCCCATAAGATGGTGTTTGCACCAATGTGCGTTTGATCGCATCCAGGTTATTACGATAATCCTGCGCAAAACGCAGGTTCACGCTGAAACGCCTGCGGCCTTCGATGGTTGTTGTCAGATCCATACCACCCAATGCGCTTTCTACCACTTCGTTTACATCATCAACGCTTAAGCCGTATCTGCCAATGGCATCCTTATTTACCTGTATATCCAGGTATTTACCGCCGGTTATCGGGTCGACATATAGATCCTTAACCCCGTTTACGCCTTGTAAAGCCTGTTTCATTTGGTTTGATAGGGCGTAGATGGTATCTAAATTCTGCCCGTAGATCTTTAGTCCCACATCGGTACGTATGCCTGTAGAAAGCATATTAATGCGGTTAATGATAGGCTGTGTCCAGCCGTTAACCACGCCGGGGATCTGTAATTTGGCGTTGAGCTCGTTAATAATATCTTCCTTTTTAATTCCCTTGCGCCATTCGCTGGCAGGTTTTAACAGGATGATGGTTTCCACCATGCTGATGGGTGAGTTATCGGTTGCTGTATTTGCACGGCCGGCTTTTCCTAAAACGTTTGCTACTTCGGGCACACTTTTGATGATCCTGTCCTGAACTTGCAGCAATTGTTTCGCTTCTGAATTGGAAATATCCGGTAAGGTTACCGGCATAAACAGGATGGTGCCTTCATCCAAAGGCGGCATAAATTCGCTTCCCAAACTCAGCAATAATGGTATACTGATAAGCAGGGCGACGATATTGATCAGGAGGGTTGTTTTACGCCAGGTAATGCACCAGTTGAGTATAGGGCGATAAACTTTTTCCAGGCCCCGGGTTAAAGGATTGCGTTCATCAGATCGTAGTTTTCCTTTCAAAAAAAACGAGATCAGAACAGGCGCCAATGTTACCGCGAGGATAGCATCAATGGCCAGTATAAATGTTTTTGTCCAGGCCAGCGGGCCAAATAATTTGCCTTCCTGCCCTTCCAGTAAAAATACCGGCAGGAATGAAGCGACAATAATGAGCGTTGAAAAAAACACGCCACGGCCAACCTGCTTACAGGATGCTTCGATGATTTTTATTCTTTCTGCTGTGGTCATGATCTTTCTTTTTGTTGTGCGATGGATAAATTCCTATGCGAGTTTTCTACCATCACTATCCCATTATCAACGATCACGCCGATGGCTAAAGCGATGCCGGTTAAAGACATGATATTGGAGCTGATACCAAAAGCATTGAGCAGGATAAAACTGGCCGCGATGGTAATGGGAATCTGAATGATGATGCTTAATGCGCTGCGCCAGCTAAACAGGAACAGGATAACGATAATTGATACTGTGATCATCTCCTCGACCAGTGTATGTTTGACGGAATTGACCGCATTTTCAATAAGTGTACTGCGGTCATAAGCAATTTTAAAGGTTACACCGGGCGGCAGGCCTTTTTGAATATCATTCATTTTATCCTTTACCGCATGGATCACCTTATCGGCGTTTTCGCCATAGCGCATCACTACTATACCGCCAACTACTTCACCTTGTCCGTTTTCATCGAAGATGCCTAAGCGTTCATCACCGCCCATTTGTACCGTTCCAATATCTTTTATACTTACCGGTATGGAGTTGATCACCCCGATCGGGATATTCTCCACATCCTGTAAACTTTTGATATAGCCCAGGCCACGCACGATATAACCTGTGCCATTCATCTCAAACTTTCGTCCGCCTACGTCATTATTATTGCTTTTAACCGCTTTAAGTACTTGCGATAAAGGGATATTATAATAATTGAGCTTATGCGGGTCGACATTGATCTGGTATTGTTTTTCGAAGCCGCCGAATGAGGCTACTTCGCTAACACCGGGTACGGTTTGCAGGCCCAGCTTCACATACCAATCCTGCAATGCGCGTTGTTCGCCCAGGTCGATCCCTTTTGCATCTAGCGTATACCATAAAATATGGCCAACACCCGTGCCATCAGGGCCTAATGTTGGTGTTATGCCTTCGGGTAGCAGGCGTTGAGCATAATTTAATCGTTCCAATACCCGGCTTCGCGCCCAATACACATCTACGTTATCCTCAAAAACAATATAAACAAAGCTCATCCCGAACATGGAAGTGGCCCGGATGGCTTTTACTTTTGGGATGCCTTGTAAATTACTCACCAATGGATAAGTTACCTGGTCTTCCATAATTTGCGGGCTACGGCCCTGCCATTCGGTGAATACGATCACCTGGTTATCGGATAGGTCGGGAATCGCATCAATGGGGTTCTCCCTTACAGCATAGGCGCCCCAGCCAAAAAGCGCAACTGCTATCAGCAAAACGATATACCTGTTTTTTAACGACAGGGAAATAAGTTGATTGATCATCTTAATGGTTTTGATAAGCCTAATCTGCCAACCGGACAGACCGGGCTTAAATAAATTACATTTTCGTTGTAGCAGGTTTCTTTTTCAGGTCGCTCTTTTTTACCAACGTCATGCCGCAACCAGGTTTGGGGCATTTACCGGGTTTGTAGCTCACCACATCGGTATGCATTGGGCAGGTATAAATTACTTTGGCGGTTGCTGTTTTTTTGGTTTTGGTACTATCCGGTACAGGATTGATAGACTGGGCAGCGAATACGCTCATGCCTGAAAATAAAATGGCTATAGCCATCAGGGTTACTTTTTTCATGAATTTTTTAATTAAAAATGGATAAATAGCATCGGGCTTTAGCAAAGCCAATACACGTTATAAATTAAGATGATAAATTGAAAATTATAGGTTAGCCGTTACAGGATGCACAGCTAAGAAAAGTACAGATCAGATTCTGTAAGCGCAGTTAAGGGTATATACGGGTATGTCCGGGTGTCCCGGTGGGGCATTTCCCTTATAAACTATTTTAGTATGTAGCTGATTGACAACTGCTTCATTATTAAGATTGACAAATGAATGGAGCAGCGTAGTTATAGGGTGGTTCAAAGAAAGAACAGCGGCACTGAAATGGCTATCCTTTACCTTAAAACATTGTTTTTCGTTCTTACAGCAATTATTGTTTTTGTCAGCTTTCTTGCTGGTATTGTCGCCAGCGCCATAAATAAAGGTTACCGAAGCTAACTTTCCGCAGCAATAGAAACGGTTAACACTCATACCCATGCAGGATATCAGGTAGATGGCCGTTACTAAAATGAGCGCGCTACGTTTCATTAATTCAAAGTTATGATTTTTTTTATATACGGTGTAATGCTTTTCTTTGTTTACAATTAGGTGATTTAAACCGGGATAACGCTGTTCGGGTAAAAATATTTGCCGGTGAGTCCAGTTATTATATATGCCGGTAAATAGGTTTTATATCCATTGCGAAAAAAAATTCAATTAAATATAAATTGATTGTAGCGAAATGCCATTGCTTAACGTAATATCATTAATCAAACACATTAATTTTATGAAAACAAAACCACTTTACCTCGTATTGCTTTTGGCACTTTTAACTACTGCGTGCGTAAAAAGCAACAACAATAACCCCCAGGTTCCACTACCTACCGGAACTTTTACAGGTCAGTTCATGCGCATACACAAAAATCAAACGACAGTACCTGATACCATCAAGGCTAATTTAGATCTAAGCCTGTCACAAACCACCGGCTTTGCGGTAACCGGCGATACTACCATACATGCGGGCAGCCATGGCTCCTATGCTGCAAATGCTTATTACATTCAATTTGTCGATCAAACGTATTCAGCCACGCAGCCTTCCCCTAAATATCATTTACAGGGAGTGTATAATTATGCCTATGACGGTACGCAATTGGATATTTATATTAATTATGCCGATACGTTGAGCTTTCAATATACTTTTAAAAAGACCAATTAATTGTTTAATACCAAGCGTGATCATTGACCTCAGAATTTAATCGGTATGACGAAAACTCTTTTAAGCAAATGTAATTTTGCACCTTGTTAATCTGGTAATTACTGATAAGTGATAGATGATAATAGGTTAATACCCCAGCCAACCCACATTGCAGAACAAGAGCTCATAACGCAATGTATAACAGGTAATTTAAAATACCAGGAAATATTGTACAAACAATTTTACGGGTTTGCTATGGGGATTGGTCTGCGTTACAGCCTGAACAGGGATGATGCCCTGGAAGCGGTAAATGATGCTTTTATTAAAGTGTTTAAAAAATTAAGTGAATATAACCCTGACAAGCCTTTTAAGGCCTGGCTAAGTACCATTATAATAAATACCGCTATTGACAGGCGCCGCAAAGAATTAAAATATCAGTTAAACACCGATCTGGGAAGCGTGATCTTGATGTATAGCCCATCCAACACCATTGATGATTTAAATGCGCAGGATATTTTAAACCTGTTAGATCTGCTACCCATAACACAATCAACCATATTTAATTTATATGAAATTGACGGCTATAGCCATGATGAAATAGCAAAGATGCTGAGTATACCTGCAAGTTCATCAAGAGTGTATTTAACACGGGCAAAAGAGAAATTAAGGAAGTTATTATTAATCACTACATATAATGAGCGACGATCAGTTAGATAATGACTTAAAGAACCGCATCAGCCAAGTGTTTGATAATTACGATGACAACACTGCTGAAGAAGGATGGCTGCTGCTTAGGGAAAGATATCCTGAGCAAGAGGATAGCCGTGATGTTGCATGGCTATGGCGTGCCGGTATAGCGGCAACATTGCTTATTTTTTTAAGCATAGGCTTGTGGCTTAATTTTCATCCGGCAGTTAAACAAAACCTGGCAATGCATTCCCGGAAAAATAAAAATACGCCTGCTTTTACAAGTACTGCTATTGCTAAAAATAAGAAGCATATAACTGACTCCGGCGCAAATAACGCATCACGAAAAATAGCGAATACCACAAACCCCTCAAATACTGCTGTAAATGGGACATCCCCTGTTGTTCCGGCTATAGGTAATACTCATTCCTACAAACCAGTAAATGCTGGTTATGTTAGTCTTACTAAGACTGCTGATAGCAGTGCAAAAAATTCAGCTTATAAGTCAGTAAATAAAAGTAAGCCGCCTATCGTTATTGACAGTACTCTGGCTATAGTTAATAATGGAACACCAGCAAGCCCCGCCAAACAAAATCCTGCTAAACCAAAAGCCGGGGCCATCGAAAAAAGCCGAAGTATGGCCGGCAATAACCTGGTAAGTGCGGGTATGCAGTCGCTTTTTGATAATGAAATAAAAAATAAAACGGGGCAAAACACAGAGGAGCAAAAAACTGTTAGTAAAAAAGTAACCTTCGGTATTTATGCTGCAACCTATATCAATTATGCAAAAGGCAGCGATAAACAGTTCAATACAGGCGCGGGATTTACCTCGGATATTAAGCTAACCGATAACCTGCGTATATCAACAGGTTTATCAATAGCGCAAAACAGTTTAAACTATAACGATGGCATGCCAACATCCCCAATTTTGCTATTTACAGCTTTGTCGCATAATTTCCAGGCCAGCACAAATGCGCTTTCTTCGGTAACACCTATCTCCAGGAATCTTAATGCCAACCTTGTAGACCTGGATATTCCTGTTGATCTGAAATATGCGTTTAATTCGAAAAAAAGCAATACCTATATCGCAGCAGGGCTAAGCTCAGGCACCTTTGTTAATGAAACCTATAATTATACTTACAATTATAACGTACCTAATGGTTCTTCCTTGCAGCAATCGCAGAACGAAACCACCCGGAAAGGATTTGACAATTTTTATTTTGCAAAAATGCTTAATGTGGCATTCGGCGTAGGTTATCCCCTTGGCAAAAACAATCTTATTATTGAGCCATTCCTTAAGTACCCGCTTAACGGGCTGGGCGATCAGCATATCCTTTTTGGATCGGGTGGATTAAATTTGAAATTTAATTTCGATGCGCCTAAAAGCAAACGGTGATATTTAGGGCATTTGTTATAAGTTATTGATTGCCCGGTTTGAGCAATTGCTCATAATCTTCTTTTGTATCAATATCAATGCCGCCGAGTTCGAAGGAAATCGTTGCAACATCATGTGGATGAGTTTGAAGGATTTTTTTAGCACCATCGTGGCCTTTTAACAACAACAATTCCGCAAATAATGATTTGTTGAACAGCACAGGTACGCCTATCGTATTATTGTAGGAACAGGCTATTATGGGTTTGGCCGTTTCCATTTGCTTTTGCAGCATCGTATCAATCAATATAGGAGTTACAAATGGCTGATCGCATAGCATGATGACAGCTTGTTCTACCTCTTTGTCATTTTCAATTTCCCTAATTGCCAGTTTGATCGAAGATGCCATGCCTTCATTCCAATCTTTATTGTAAAGTACTTCTACATCTGCCAGATCACTTGGTTCAATGGCATGGGCGTTTGCACCAAGCACAACCATTACCCGCTTACATGCGGAACCTAAACCTGTTTCAATGACTTTTTGCAAAAGCGTTTGGTTCTCAAATAAAAGATTTTGTTTGGGTACACCCAACCTGCTTGAGGCGCCCGCTGCAAGGATAATAAGCGCTGTCATTTAAAAACTGTGTATAAATGAACTTTTATACTTTAAAGAATGACCATTTCTTGCCGAGAATACTGCTTTTATCTCAGCTATAATTGACAAAGCAATTTCTTCGGCGTTTTCTGAACCGATGTCAAGTCCTACAGGGCCGTGGATGATATCCAGGTTTTCCTGGGTTATGCGGGTGCCTTTATCCTCCAGTTCGTCAAGCATGCGTTCCAGTTTCTTTTTAGGGCCTAAAATGCCGATGTATGGTACTTTGATCAGCAACAATTCCTGGATCAGCAACAATTCCTGTAAAAAAGCGATTTCATAATTGTAGTTATGCGTCATCAGCACAAAGGCAGTCCACTCATTTATTTGCAGGTTATCCAATACCTGTTTGGGTTTGGCAACTAACACTTTTTTGGCAGATGGGAAGCGCTCAGCCACCGCATAATTCGGGCGGCCATCAATAACAGTTATATCCCAGCCTAATATAGCCGCTATTTTGGTTAAAGGGATGGCATCATTTCCCGCACCCAGTATAACTAATGAAATTAATGGTTTTACACATTCTACAAAAGCGGTATAACCGTGATAATTAAGAAATGATGAACTTTGGCTTTCCAAAGCATCTTTCGCATCATTCAGTAGGTTGTTTTTATAAGGCAGGTTTTCCAGCCCATTCGTAAGCATTTTATTATTTGTCAGGCATAGGCAGGTGCCCGGCTGATGGGCTTTTCGGTTCTCAATAGAAAATAAAGTTACCAGTACCGAATATCCACGGGTAGCAATGATGGTTTTTAGTAAATCTATCGGGCTGTTTGAGCCATCATTTATTGGTTCGATAAGGATATGGATGATACCATTACAACCAAGCCCTATACCCAATTTGGCATCGTCATCATCCATGGTATCGTAGGTAACCAGCAAAGCCTCCTGTTGCAATATCACCATTCTTGCTTTACGTAAAGCATCACCCTCCAAGCATCCCCCGCTTATCGCGCCGGTAAGCTGGCCATCTTCAGTGATCAGCATTCTTGCACCGGCATGCCGGTAGGCTGAGCCTTCAACCATTACAACAGTAGCCAGTGCTGTTTTTTTACCCTGCCTGCTGGCTATTGCGTAAGCATCAATAATATCTATGATTTCCTTCATTGGTAAATCTTAAATGAGTTTATCGGGAGTGATGGGCAATTCCCTTACACGTATGCCGGTGGCATTGTAAACTGCATTTGCAATGGCAGGCGCTACGCCTATAAGTGAGATTTCCCCAATACCTTTTGTTCCAACCGGGTTGATGACCGGGTCGGCTTTATCAATAAAGATGGCTTCTATCTGCGGTATATCGGCATTTACAGGAACGTGGTAATCTGCAAAATTTCCATTAATATATCTGCCATAGCGGTTATCAATTATGGCCTCTTCGGTCATAGCCATACCTATGCCCCCAACTGCGCCGCCCTTCATTTGGCTGGCCGCAGTTTTATAGTTCACAATTTTACCGGCATCAACTACGGCGATCAAATTTTTGATCTTGACCACTCCGGTTAACGTGTGTACATAAACTTTGGCAAAGTGCGCCGAAAAAGAATACATGGAATAATTTTTAGCATTATCGCCACTTTCTGATGCCTTCGTTACTTCTAAGTAAGGTAGGTTTTGCTGTTTCAAAACAGCAGTATAATCAATATCATCATTGCTGTCCTGTGGTTTGCCCAACAGCACATAGAGCTTTTGTTTTAAGGCTACGCAAACATCGTGTACGGCTGAGCCAACGGATGAAACGGTTGATGAACCACCCTGCGTAGGTGCTGGCGGCAAAGAGGAATTACCCAGATCAAAAGTAATTTTTTCGGCTGGCAGCCCCAAAGTATCAGCCGCGATCAATATCATTGCGGTACCGGTGCCCGGCCCTATGTCGGTAGTTGCGCTTTGGATATTTACGCTGCCATCGGCCATTAATTTTAATTTGGCTTCTGCGTGGCCGCGATAAGCGCCAAACGCGCCGCAACCGATACCATAACCTACCAACCAGTCGCCATCTTTAACAGTGCCTGGTTTTTGCGAACGATTGCTCCAGCCAATCCCGTCGGCACCCTTTTGGTAGCATTCTTTAAGGTATTTGCTCGACCACGGCAGATTTCGTTCCTGATCAGCATCGGCATAATTTCTTAATCTTAATTCGATAGGATCAATGTTTAGCGCATAGGATAATTCATCCAGCGCGCATTCCAACGCATAAGCGCCGGTTGCTTCACCCGGGCCACGCATCGGCGCAGGAACGCCAATATTCAGCGGCACCACTTTGTAACGGGTATTTACATTCGGGCTTTGATACAGGAACCTGGAAACATTTACCGCACCTTCAGTAAATTCTTCATATACTGCTGTTTGTGAATGTGATTCATGTGTAATACCAATGAGTTTTCCATCAACTGTAGCGCCTAATCCTATTTTCTGGATAGTTAAAGGCCGGTAACCTACCAGGGTAAACATCTGTTCGCGGGTAAGCATAAGCCTTACAGGGTGTTTAACCAGTTTAGCTGCTTGCACAGCCGCTATCTCATGTGGCCAGGTACGCAATGATGAGCCAAAGGCACCACCCACAAAACGTGCGTTTATCTGCACGTTCTTTGGGTCGAGGTCAAAAGCAGCAGCAACCGACCGCTGTGAGCTCATGACACCTTGTGATTTGGTATATACCGTAACTTTATCATCGCCATCCCAATACGCTGTGGTTACATGCAGTTCCATAGGGTTATGCATTTCGGATGGCTGGGTATATTCCTGCTCAATTTTTACAGGCGCATTTTTGTAGGCATCGGCTTCACCCCGTACATAATCTTTGTACTTACCACCATCCGGTGTTACGCCATTGTCCAGATTTTTATGAAAATCGGTTTCAAACGTTTGCGACTGGTACGTGGCTTTTACCAAAGTGGCAGCATAAGTGGCGCGCTCAAAGGTATCTGCAACAACCAGGGCAATGGGCTGCCCATTAAAATGAATTTGATTATCATTAAATAATTTTAACCCTTTTACCGGCTTTTTAGCATCAGGCTGATAGCCCGGCACCTTAGGGGCATTAAATGGTGTAATTACGGTTAGCACACCCGGCGCACGCTGTGCAGCATTTATATCAACCGCTGTAACCTGGCCACTAGTTACTGTAGCCGGCACCAATACCGCGTAAGCTAAGTTTGCGAACTTATATTCACCTGAATATTTTGCACCACCTGTTACTTTTAACCTGCCGTCAACGCGGCTCATTGGTTCTCCTATAGTATCTGTTTTCATGATGCTTTTTATTAAGATGCCAAACCTGATGCCATTTTTAAGCCCTGCACTATTGTATTGGGCGCAAGCTTAAGTTTAAATTGATTGTAATGATAAGCCTTAGCGCCCTGCATGGCAATTTGCGATGCCTGTTTAAAATTATCCTCGCTTACTGTTTTGCCTTTTAAAAATTCCTCGGCAGCGGTTAGCCTCCATGGTTTGTGCGCAACACCGCCCATAGCCAGTCTTGCTTCTTTTATAGTGTTATTTTCGATATGTAACGCAGCTGCTACCGATACCAAAGCAAATGCATAGGATGAGCGGTCACGCACTTTAAGGTAATACACATTTTTTGAAAAAGGCGCGTAAGGCAGGTCGACAGCTGTAATCAATTCGCCCTTTTGTAAAGTATTATCCAGTTCCGGTTGATTGCCTGGTAAACGATGAAAATCAGCTATGTTTATCTTTCTTTCGCCTCTGGGGCCGCTCACATGCACCACGGCATCGAGCGCCCTCATAGCTACATTCATATCGCTGGGGTTTACAGCAATGCATTGGTCGCTTGCACCAAAAATGGCGTGCATACGGTTAAAGCCTTGCAAGGCACCACAGCCACTCCCCGGCACACGCTTATTACAGGGCATGGCGGTATCAAAAAAATAAGGGCAACGTGTGCGCTGCATTAAATTACCGCCAACCGTGGCCATATTTCTTAGCTGGGGCGATGCCCCGGCATTTATGGCTAATGACAGAAGTGGAAAATCAGATTTGATAAACTCGTTTTCAGCCAAATCGCTGTTAGTTACTAAGGCGCCGATACGCAAGGTTGTGGGTAGTTTCTCGATTTTTGAAAGTGGAAGATGGTTAATATCAACCAACTTTGAAGGCGTTACAATACCCATTTTCATCAGGTCGATCAGATTGGTGCCACCTGCCAGGAAGTGTGCGTTAGGATCTTTGGCTATTAGTTTGATCGCACTTAGCGATTCTTTGGCCTTGTTATATTGAAACTGGTTCATACCTTGCCTTCTCCTTTCGCAATATCTTGTATAGCGTTTACAATATTCGGGTAAGCACCACAGCGGCAGATATTACCGCTCATAAATTCCCTGATCTCCATTTCGGAGCCGGCGTGTCCTTCGTGTATGCAGGCTACTGCCGACATTATTTGACCAGATGTACAATAGCCACATTGAAAACCATCACGATCTATAAAGGCCTGTTGCATTGGGTGAAGTTCATTGCCTTTTGCAAGCCCCTCTATAGTAAGTATTTTTTTGCCATTGTTTGCTATAGCTAAACTCAGGCATGAATTGATCCGCCTGCCATTTACATGTACGGTACAAGCCCCGCATTGCCCCCTGTCGCAGCCTTTTTTGGTGCCTGTTAAGTCCAGGTGTTCACGCAATATATCAAGCAGCGTACTCCGAGGCTCAACCGAAAGCTGGTGTTGTACACCATTCACTTCCATGCTTAAGGTCATTTTTTCAAAAACAGCCGCGATTTGCTCATCCAGCTTGTTTTCAGCAGCTTTTACAACGCCTGCTGGTGTAAGCGCGATAGCTGTCAAAAAGGTGGATTGCTTTAAAAAATCACGGCGGGTTCCGGCTAATAACGATTCATCATCAGGCGGGGTACAGGGCTTTTTTGCAGGCATAGCGATGTTTTAAATACAATAACAAGTTAGCTATATATTATAAATCAAACAGCAATGTAACCATATTGTTATCGTATGAGTTAAAATAATTCTTGCTTATTTCCCCGCGCTAAACACCCTTGTTTTCCATTCACTAAATTAAAGATGTTTTACTGATATAATGTTTACACAGCTTTATGGTAAAGTATTCATAAATCCGCTTCGGACTATTTTTTCTTTTCGCCTGATAAAACTTAACAGCTATTAGAGTGCTTACAGAGCGCACGACGCCCCTTTTGTCATCGGTAAATAATAATAATTCTTATTTGGAACGTTCGTTCCTTAATGAGTATATATTTGCGGAACGATTATTCCAAATATAGAAAATTAATCGACAGACAAAATGAAAAAATTAGAAAACAAAGTAGCAGTAATAACAGGGGCATCAAAAGGTATTGGTGCAGGTATCGCTAAACACCTTGCGGCGGCAGGTGCAAGTGTAGTTGTAAATTATGCATCGGCTAAAGCTGGTGCAGATGCAGTTGTTGCAGAAATTACCTCAAATGGTGGCAAAGCGATAGCCGTACAAGGTAATGTATCAAACGAAGCTGATGTTGCCCGTTTATTTGACGAAACCAAAAAAGCTTTTGGCGCGGTTGACATTTTGGTGAACAATGCCGGTGTTTACAAATTTGGCGGCATCGAAGAAATAAATGCGATAGATTTTCATAAGCAGTTTGACACCAACGTTCTTGGATTATTATTAACTACACAAGGGGCCGTGAAAAACTTTAGCGTAAACGGTGGCAGCATTATCAACATAGGTTCGGCTGTTAGTGACATTACCCCGGTTGGCAGCTCGATTTACACAGCAACTAAAGGTGCTGTTGATGCCATAACCCATGTACTGGCAAAAGAACTGGGTGGTAAAAAAATACGTGTAAATTCTATTAACCCGGGTATGGTTGAAACTGAAGGCGCACACACTGCCGGATTTATAGGCGGCGAATTTGAGGCCGAAATTGTGCGTACCGCACCGCTTGGCCGTATTGGGCAGCCCGACGATATAGCTGATGTAGCTGTTTTTTTAGCCTCTGAAGATTCGCGTTGGTTAACCGGCGAAATATTACTGGCCAGCGGTGGCGTGAGGTAATATCGGCCTGATCTGACAGAAAATGATTAAAAATGGATAGCTTTGCTTTAAATAGCAAAGCTATTTAAGGTTATGGCAAGAACTAAAGATTTTGATGAGAACGAAGTGCTGGCCAAAGCCATACAGCTTTTTTGGCATAAAGGCTACAATGGCACTTCGATGCAGGATCTTGTGGACGGGTTAGGCATCAGTAGGTCGAGCCTGTACGACACGTATACCGATAAACATACCCTGTATGTTAAAGCCTTGGAGAGCTATCAAAATTCTGCTGCCCGCAAAATTCAGGAGATCATTAATAAACCGGGGCCGGTAAAAGAAACCATTAAACAATTACTGCAATTGGCCATCGGTGAATTGCTGTGCGATCAGCAGCATAAAGGCTGTTTTATGGTGAACGCCGAAGTTGAAGTGGCCCCGCACGATACCGAAGTAAACGACCTGGTTAGCAAGAATGAACAGCAAATGGAGCAAGCGTTTTACCAGGTGATACAAAAAGGTAAGGACAGTGGCGAAATAAAAAACCGCCAGGATGCCCGGGCGCTGGCAAGGTTTATTTTTAATGCAGTAAAGGGCATGCGGGTAACCGCAAAATCAATTACGGATAGATCTGTTTTTGATGACATTATCAAGCTTACCGTATCAGCCCTTGATTAAGGCGCGGGTGAACTATAACCTATAAATTGCTTAGCGATAAGTATTGAGCGGGATGCTTTTCATCGGTACAAAACACCTTTATATCTTTAAATTCAGGAGTTTGTCAGCATTACCATGAGCGATCTTTGCTACCTGTTCACTGGGAAGCTCAATCGCATTTAAAAATTCAATACCCATTTCGTTTGTACTAAACGGATAATCAACAGAAAACATAATATTATCAATGCCAAAAGTATCTAAAGCAATTTTTAATGGTGGCTGCGTAAAGAAACCACTTGTGGTGATATGAACTTGCTGGCGGAAGGTATCGGTAAGCGTACGCTGGTTGGCGCCCCCGTTGCCGGGTTTAAAGGCTTTTTCTGACCGTGCCATCATCATGGGCAACATTTCTCCCATGTGGCCAATAATTAGTTTTAATTTGGGATATGTATCGAAGATCCCTGAAAAAAGCAGGCGTAAAACATGCAGGGCAGTTTCCGAATGCCATCCCCAACCGTAACAGGCTAAAGCTTCAGCCATACCCGAATAATTTGGCAGCCCGCTATAGTAAATATCGGCTATTCCTTTTGGCGGCAGGCCGGGGTGGAGATAAATGGGCACGTCCAATTTTTCAGCGCGTTCAAATATCGGTGCAAATTCAGGTTGATCTAAAAACTTATCCTGTGTCAGCCCCCGGATCATTGCACCGCGAAAATGGTATTCTTTTACTGCGCGTTCTAACTCATCGGCCGCAGCAATGGGGGCTGTCATCGGCAGATGGGCAAAAGCCGTAAAACGGTTCCCGAACCCCGCGATCCTCTCCGCGATCAGGTCATTATATTGCATAGCAAAAGCAGGGCCTTCCTGTGGGTTCAACAAATTAGCGCCTGAGCTATCGACGGAAAGTACCTGCATCGAAATACCATTAGCATCCATTGATTTTAAACGCTCACCGGTAATATCGGCCAGTTTAGGGGCTATCTGCTGCATGGCTGCTGATCGACCAAAACCTCCCAAAGCCCCTTTGGGTATTTTATCAGCCATTTCCGGGAAGGAAATATGTTCTTCAAGTGTAACTATTCGCATATTAAATTGCTAAATAAATGTCTGTTATGTACTCATGACTGTTCATAAATACACCATACAAAGAAACATACTCAAATTTAAACCACAATGCACCATTAAGGGTATTGATAGGATTATTCATGGATTTACCATAATTCGGATCTTGACAATATTTGCATAGCAAAATCGGATTTGAATGCCATTGCCCTTGATAATACAATAATTGCGATTGTAACAATTCTGTGATTTAGTGAATGTGAATACTCTCAATTTTAGCCAACCTTGGTGCATTTTACACGTAATACCTGATTTTAAATTCCTTTTCCCGAAAGCCAAAATATAAGCTGCTGATAAAATAGATATTTAGTCTATAGGAATTATAGTCTTTATTTCTATATTTGTGGCGTCTTAACAAAAAAAATACAATGAACACTCCTTTTACTCAAGAAAGAGGATTTTTTACTACCCACCAAATAGCACTTTTTCAAAGTGCATGTTTTACCTGTTGTTGTTGTAAATAACAACACGCTGCTAATATTTTTCTAAATTTTTCGCGAATGGCATGTATGGATCATGCCCTATCAATTCATTGATAAAGCAATGGCTTTTACTATACTATATAAAATGAAATAAATATGATTTAAACAAACAAAACCGGCAAGGAAGCCTTGCCGGTTGTACAATGAAAGATCAGTTACGTAACGGCAAAATCACTTACTGATCTTCATTCCGGCTTAAGCAACGAAATAATTCATTAACATAAACCCGTTAAATATGGAAATATTTATCCGTAACAAAAAACTAATAGTATTAATATTCACAAGTGCCTTTGTTCTATTAATTAATACGCTACCTGGCTTTGCTCAAACAACGCCCTTAATCAATTCAACGCTAAATGGGGTCGTAATAGACTCGGCAACTAAAGAGCCTTTGCAAAGCGCCGTTGTTCACATACAGGGAACAACTCACGCCGTTAGCACCGATAAAAACGGAAGATTTGAATTTATAACCGGTCAAAAATTCCCCTATACTTTAATTATAACCTATATAGGTTATCAAACTAAAAAGGTAATTGCCACCGGTACCCCCATCACCATAATTTTAAAAGAAAGCACTAACCAGCTAAACGATGTGGTGGTAGTTGGCTATGGTACACAATCACGTAAAGACCTTACCGGAGCAGTTTCAACTATTAAGGTTGAGGAAGTTAAGGATAAACCGGAGGCGACCTTTGAACAGCAGTTGCAGGGGCAAGCCGCCGGTTTGCAAATCAGTGCTTCTACCGGTATACCCGGCGATGGAATGTATATACGCATCCGCGGTACTACCTCAATTAACGCCGGTAATGACCCCTTATATGTAATTGATGGCGTATACATCAATAGCAGTTCGCTGCAAACGCTATCTACCGAAGGACAAGCAAGCAACCCTTTATCTGATATCAATCCCGATGATATTGCCAGCATCAGCGTATTAAAGGATGCCGATGCCACCGCGATTTACGGAGCGCGGGCTGCAAATGGTGTAGTGGTGATCACTACAAAGCGGGGCAAGCATAATACTGCTCCTAAGGTGAGCTTAAGCACATACTTTGGTGCTGCATGGGCGCCTAAACTTTGGGATCTGGTTACCGGGCCGCAACAAGCTCAAATAATTAATACCATGTATACAAACTCCGAGGCGGATGCTATTGCCGAAGGGAATGCAGCAGCGATTGCCCAATACAAATATTTGCCATTCAGGGCTTTAACAGACAATCCTACCGCTTCTCCCGCACCCCGTGGATTACCACAGGATCAACAAACCTATGATCGTTTAAGCGATGCCTTTCGCACCGGGTTTCTGCAAAACTATGATGCTTCCGTATCGGGTGGCAACGACTACACAACTTACTATATTGCCGGCGGTGTAAATACCCAGCAGGCCGATCTGAAAACCGATGATTTCAGAAGGTCGAGCTTTAAGATCAATATCGATCAAAAGATCAATGATATCTTTAGCATCGGGACAAGTAACACACTTACGTCGACATACAGAACACTTGCCCGGGTTGGTGACGGACCGCAAGGTGGCGTATTACAGGCAGCCTTACACACACCTACTTATTTGCCCGAAGTTAATGCAGATGGTACTCCGGCTAAATGGGCTGGTTTTGATAACCTGGATGTATTGCTGAACAACACAAATATGCACTCCACCAGCGACCGTTTGATCAGTAATATTTATTTGGAAGCGAAAATTACACCTGACCTGAAATTCCGGAGCAGCTGGAGCATCGATTATGATAATTATAATGAGTTCCAGTATTGGAATAGTTTAACCAACCTGGGTATAGCCAATCATAATTTAGGCACATCGAGTATTACTACTAACACCGTATGGTCTGATGAACAAACGCTTACCTATGCAAAAACATTTGGCAAGCATACGTTCGGCGCATTGGTTGGTAACTCGCTGGAGGGGACTACTACGAATAACACCACGGCAAACGGAACAAATTTTCCCAATGATTCTTATACCCAAATCGCATCGGCAGCTGTTACAACTGCCACAGCCAGCGAATCGGAATATAAACTCTCATCATTTTTTGCCAGGGTAAATTATAACTATGATGAGAAATACTATGCCGAATTTAATATCCGGGCCGATGGGTCATCAAAATTTGGCGCCAATAACGAGTTTGGTTATTTCCCTTCTGCAGGTGCGGCATGGCGTATTAAACAAGAGGATTTTCTGAAAGACGTTTCTTTTGTTAATGATTTAAAATTACGCGGGAGCTATGGCTTAACCGGGAATCAGAACAACATCAATGATTATGCTTCCAGGGGACTATGGGGCGCCGGAGCAAACTATCAGAATAATCCGGGAACGCTTCCTACGCAATTGGCAAACCCCAACTTAAAATGGGAGAGTACACGCCAGGCTGATATTGGTTTGGATGCGACTTTATTTAATAACCGTTTAAATATTACAACAGATTTTTATGATAAGTTCACCTCCAATTTATTACTCAATGTTCCTTTAGCCGTAAGTTCCGGGTTTTCATCGATACTGGAAAATGCTGGGCAAATGGATAATAAAGGGATTGAACTTACTATCAGCAGCACAAATGTTAACACAGATCATTTTAAGTGGACGACAAACTTTAATATTTCGACCAATGTAAATAAGATCGTTAAGCTGCCAACTCCTATCGTTTCCGCTTATGCCGCAGAAAGGATGGTGCAAGGGTTGCCTATGTATACTTTCTTCGTTTACAAGCAGTTATATGTCGATCCCAAAACAGGCAATGCCGTATATGATGATGCACAACATAACGGTGGCACTTTAACCCCCACTTCCAGTGATATTGAGGCCGATGGCAGTGCCTTGCCTAAGTATACAGGCGGGTTAACCAACACTTTCACCTATAAAAATTTCGATCTTTTAGTTGCATTTAACTATGAAATAGGCAATAAAGTTTATAATAATAATGACTACTTCCTTGAAGGTGGCGGAACACGCGATGCAAACAGGGCAATTGATACCCGCCAGTTAACTGCATGGTCATACGTTGGTGATATAACCGATATGCCAAGGTTAACAGCTTTGGGCGACAATTATACCATCAGCCCTACAAGCCGCAATATCGAGGATGGCTCATTTTTAAGGTTGAGTGATGCAAACCTGGGTTACAGATTACCACATAGCATTACAGATAAGGTGAAAATTGCTTCTGCAAGAGTTTATGTAAGCGGTACAAACCTGTGGCTCCTTACCAAATACAGGGGGCCAGACCCGGAAATAAATGTTTCGTCTTCTCCAACAGTGTTGGGTTACGACCTGGGCACACCACCTATACCCCGCACCATCCAGGTAGGGGCTAACGTAACTTTTTAACATTTCATTAAAATCTATATGAAAAATCAGATGAAAAAAATAATATATATAATACCGGTTATATTGCTGCTGGGGTCGTGCAAGAAATTCCTGGCGGTTGAGCCAAAATTGAACGTGGATCAGTCACAGGCGATAATTGATGCCGGTTCAGCAGGAACCGCTGCCAACGGTTTATTTAATACCCTCGCCAGCAGTGGTTATTATGGATCAAATTTCCCGGCGATATCCTATCTGGCCGGAGGCGATATACAATGGACAGGTTCGCAGGCTGATGCAAGCGATATCAATAAGCACTTAACCTCGTCAACCAACGGTTATATTTTAAGTGCGTGGACAAGCATTTATCAAACCATTTCACAGGCAAATTATATAATTGCAGATGTGCCAAAAGTGGTTGATCCCCTGTTTACAACCGCTACCAGGAACCAATACCTTGGTGAAGCCTATTTTATAAGGGCTTTGGGTTATTTCGACCTGGCGCGTGGCTGGGGCGGTGTACAGTTGGTTCTTACACCAACGCAAAGCCCAACAGATAACACAGGTATTCCGCGCAGTACGCAAGCGGCTACTTATGCCCAGGTTTTGAGCGATTTAAATGCTGCAGAACCGCTGGTGCCGACGGCATTAAATCGCAACCGCGTAACTCAAAAAACGGTATGGGCATTAAAAGCCAGGCTATATCTGTATACCAAACAGTGGGCATTGGCCGAACAGTACGCCACACAAGTGATAAGTGATGCTACCGATTATGCATTGGTAACACCTTACAGCGCTTTTTTTGCCAATAATGTTACCGATTCGAAAGAGTCGGTGTTTGAACTGGCTTATACCACTTCAAATACCAATGGTAACAGCAACTGGTGGTTGCCGCCAGCCTTAGGCGGGCGCCGGGAATGGGCGCCTAATGATGCTTTGGTAGCATTATTAAATAATCCCGCTATTGGTGGTAACAGAAGCGCGCTGATCGCCCAAACCGCTCCTCCCGGAAACTTATGGTACGGTCAGTTATATTATCGCCAACCGGCAGGTACCGACCCGGCCTATGTTATTCGTATTGCCGAACTATATCTTATCCGCTCGGAAGCCAGGGCAGAGCAGGGCGATTATACGGATGCGCTGGCAGATTTAAATGCGGTGAGAAGCCGGGCCGGCGTGCCTGCAAGCACAGCCTCAACACTAAGTGATTTACAATTGGCGCTTGAAAAAGAGCGTGAAGTGGAGTTCCCTTTTGAAACGGATCGTTTTTTCAATCTGGTTAGAACGGGAAGAGCGCAAGCCGTGCTATCGCTCCCTGATACCCATTTATACCTGTTCCCGATACCTTACAGCCAAACGCTGGTTGATCCGGAAATAGCACCTCCTTATAATAATCCAGGTTACTAATTATTAAAAATAATCAAATGAAAAAAATAGTCATTCTTTCAATCGCAATACTTTTTTGCAGCTGGCTAACAGCCCTTGCCCAAAAATCACCTATCACCATTGATAAAGCATCAACTACTGTTCACGGCCCGGAAAAAGGCTCGTTAATAATTATCGGGGGCAATGTAGGTTCCCAAAGAGACATCTGGGATAAATTCACAGAATTAGCCGGGGGCAAGGATAAAGCATTTGTGGTGGTGGTGACAACTGCATCGGGCGATTCGGCAGCCTATGATCAGAAGGATGTGGATGAAGTTAAAAAGCAGACTGGTATAAAAAGGGCTGTACTACTGCATACCAGCGACCTGAAAGAGGCCAACAGCGAAACGTTCATCGCTCCGCTGAAAAAAGCTACCGCGGTATATTTCGTAGGCGGCCGGCAATGGCGCATTGCCGATTCCTACCTGAACACTTTAACCCATCAGGCTTTTTTTGACGTACTCAATCGCGGCGGCGTGATCGCCGGTAGCTCTGCAGGTGCAACCATTCTCGGCTCGTTCTTGTGGCGTGGCGACACCAAAGGGGCACAAATTGAAATTGGCGACCATACCCAGGGCCTTGGTTTTTTGAAAAAGTCAGCAATTGATCAGCATATTTTAGTACGGAACCGTCAATTCGCGCTGGTTGATTTTATCAGAAAGGCGCCGGAATTGATAGGGATCGGGCTGAACGAGGCAACAGCGGTATTAATTCAAAAAGATACACTTACAGTGCTTGGCAAATCATACGTAGCTATTTATGATTATAATACAATTATTAACAGCGGCCAAAAACATGTTGTAAAGGGTAAGGAAGATTTTACCTCTTCAGACGGCCCATTTTTCTTTTTAGGCGCTGGGCAGAAATATGACCTGGCCAACAGGCATGTGATCCGTGAGCCGCGAAAAGCCGGTACCGCCACTGCCGAAACTAAAACGGCGGATGATTAAAGCAAACAAATTCAGCAACTACTATAAATCAACATTAAATAAAAACCAATGAGTAAGATCTTAACAAATCAGCCTTCATCTGAATGGAGTGAAAAGGAGAAAATAATCTTTCGTTTCTTTTTCCTGTTTTTCATTATTCAGGCGCTGCCGCTAAGTATTGATTTCTTTAGCGTAGTATTCGGTTTTAACTGGCTGCATATCAGTTACGGCGATATTTTCAATATTACCCGGCTTTCGGCTAAGTTCATTCCCGGGCAGGATAGCTTTATTAACTGGATAATTGTAGCCGTATTGGCGGCTATTGGCACAGCGGTATGGGGTAATTCAAAATATAAAGAGCAAAATTATGATACCCTGTATTACTGGCTTAGGGTAATTGTGCGATACCGGCTGGCAATAGGCATAATAGGGTATGGTTTTATCAAGTTTTTCCCTTTACAGGCGCCATTCCCTTCCATCAGTAATCTGAACACAAACTATGGTGATTTTACTGATTGGAAGATATTTTCCATGAGCCTGGGGGTTGTTCCAAATTATGAATCCTTCCTGGGCGCTATCGAACTGCTTGCCGGTGTGCTGCTGTTCTTCAGGAGAACGGCCACTATAGGCGCTTTAATTATATTGGTATTTACAGGCAATGTGTTTATCTCAAACCTGGCTTATGGCGGCGGCGAATATGTGTATAGTGTATATCTGGTAGGTTTTGCCCTGTTTATTCTTTCATTTGACGCGGTACGAATTTACAATCTGATATCACTTGAACGCCCAACAGAACCCAACAAGCCAAAGCCTCATTGGGTTGGCCAGCAAAATACCACGCGGCTGATAGTTAAGAGTTTGATCATCCTTTTCTTTTTTGTCATCTATGGTTTTAAAACTTATTCGGGTTTTCACCATGATCCTTACCAGTTCCCCCGTACGGCGGGTTTAGCCGGGGCCAGCGGCATTTATAATGTGAGTGAATTTCGCATCAATAATAAGGATCTGCCCTATTCCGCAACCGACCCGGTAAGATGGAAGGACGTAGTATTTGAAAAATGGGCTACCATAAGTGTACGGTCAAACCGCCCGGTTTTAATTGATGCTACAAATTACGAGCAGGTATCTGATAATGATCAAAACAGGAACTATGAATTGGCAGGATCAGCAGGAAGGCATTATTACAGTTATACTATTGATACAGCGGGCCACACTTTATCACTTCAAAATAAAAACAGCCATTACAAAGGCGAAAAATTGGAACTGAAATATTCGAGGCCGGATAGTTCGACAATAATTCTGTCAGGATTAGATCAGCAAAGGGATTCCATCTACGTGGTTTTAAATAAGATCGACAAGAAATACCCCATTACACTCGGCCGTAGGAGGGTGCTGAAACTTTAAGTTTATAACAAAGTATTACCCTTTCTTAAGGGGATTATAAGTAATAGTTTAACTAAAAAATTATGTCTGATAAAAAAACTAACCCGGATGATCCCGGCCTAAATTCAGGATCA
>Ga0302315_10000922_pt1 | contig 31527 bp, 35 predicted proteins | sample III_Palsa_N3_1_FD_200532 | JGI IMG/M metagenome (GOLD analysis project Ga0302315, IMG submission 200532) | Peat permafrost microbial communities from Stordalen Mire near Abisko, Sweden - III_Palsa_N3_1 | ecosystem: Environmental > Terrestrial > Soil > Palsa > Peat permafrost | place: Sweden...
GTTCAAAAAGATCATTCGTTTCAAAGACCTATCGAGTGCTGAATTTCCGGTAGCAGAAAATGATGCAAACAAAATAATGCTCATTGCATTGCCAATTGGCAAACACAATGTGTTAATGGCTAATGATGTTCCCGAATTTATGGGACGGGTAAACGAAAACGAAAACAGGTCTAAAATTGCAGTTAGCACTGAAAGCCTTGAAGAAGCAGACAAAATATTTAACGGACTATCAGCAGGTGGAGATGTTGAAGGGCCTATTGGTGACAGCCCCTGGGGTACCTACGGAGCAATGTTCAGAGACAAATATGGTATTGAATGGATCGTTGAATTTGATCCAAATCACAACGCATAAATTTAAAGTCGCTGTCCGAAGTTGAAAATCTTCGGACAATTGTGCTTGATTGTATCTATACCAATAAAAAAGCCGCTTTACGAATGTAAAGCGGCTTTGTAGCCGAAAACTTACAAAGCCTGAACTTTTTTGAAAGCGATTTAGGACTGGCAGCAGCGATAAACGATGATACATGGGCCACTAAATAGGTTTAAAGGCCGGTTGTAAATTCAACCGGCCATTTTTGTTGGAGTTCAATTTATGTTGTTTATGGTTAGTCCCGAGCCTGCAAGAAATATTTTCTTACCAAAATTTGGTAAAGTCAATTCTTTTACCTATTTTTGGTAAATAATTAACAAGATGGTTTTATTAAAAAATGCGACATTAATGAAGAGTGACTAATGAATGTGATTATTGAGAACGACTACCTTGCGGCTTTGTACGTGGGTAGCGATGTCAAAGGGAAGCCTAAGTATAGCGAAGAGATCATTCGCGGATTCCGGAAACGGGTAACGCAGATGAAAAATGCTAAGGACAGCAACGATTTACGGAAATTGAAATCGCTGCATTTTGAAAAGCTTTCCGGCGACTTAAAAGGGAAATACTCCGTTAAAGTGAATGATGCCTTCCGTATCATCTTTCGCCTGGAGGCAGACGGTGCGAGGTACGTTTAGAGATTATAATGATCGAAGACCTGAACAACCATTACGACTGATCTGAAAGGTTCTTAATCACTTTACCGATTCATTTACAAAGGGACTGTAAATACATGGTAAACCAAGTGTTATCAAAAAGCGGAGAAGAGCTGAAGACTGATTTCCTTCTCCACCCCGGCGAGGTCTTGTTGGACGAGATCGAAGCAAGGGAACTTAAGAAATCAGCAGTTGCTGCTGAACTGGACATTTTGCCGGGACACCTGAGCGAGATGTTTAGCGGCAAGCGTTCCATCAGTGCAATGACCGCCGTAAAACTTGAAAAAGCGCTCGGCATCAGTGCCGAATTCTGGCTTGGCCTTCAAAGTGACTTTGATTTGGCACAAGCGCGAAGAATTCATGCAGCATAATTAGAGCGGCCCGCCTTGCGGGCCGTTTCTTTTTCGTCTTTCGCAGGACAGGATGCTATAAATACTTATCGTTGTAATTTGAGCCGATAAGAACCAATAAGAGCCGATTCTGAGCTGATAATTTAATCCATCCTCATAGATCATATCACTCCGTAAACAACCGAAAAAATTGACCTATCTTTTTTAGGTGTACAGAATGAATGCCGTTTACATCGTCAGATTATCCTTGTTACTTGTCTTTTTATTAAGATTAAAGTTACCAAATTAGCACTGCGCTCAGTAATGATACAACATTTATACACTTTGTTTAGGCGGTGTTGGTCTGAAGCGTAGCAGAAGATCAACACCGCCGCCCCATTCGCAGGCTTGAAACAGTCAACTGCCTTTCCGAAGTAATTCGGAACGGGCACCCGGAGGGCAGCAAGGTGTACCGATAGGTACGCCTTGCTGGTTGGCGGTTGAAAGCCTGAATAAGATACTACTTATACTATTTAATTCATCTTTAAAAGGACAGAGCAAGGGCATGGCTGGCGGTAAGCGCGGAAATGCCCGGGTTAAGCGAAGCGTACTGTGGCATTTCAGGAAGTGCGCGGGGTATCCGCCAGTTATGCGCTTGCTGCGCGGTGCGGCAGGCGGGTGAACGAATGAATGCGAGCTGTAGCTGCGTGAATGAGTGAACCGGCGTGGCGCACAGGCCCAACCTTAAAATAGTCCTGCAACCGCTTAGGGATAGAAGCAAGTATCCTGCAAAGCAGATACTGCGGATAGCCCGGTCCCGGTGGTAACCGGGAAACGGCATAATTAATACTTACAATAGTCGTACATTTAGATTTATAAAAGCCAACAATAAGATAAGCCCAATAATAATTCACATGCATTATAGTAACCCATCATTTTCTGGCGTTTATGATAAAATTTTGGAAGATATCAAGCTACAGATTTTAAAAGACACTCTAGCTACGATTATCGGCACAAGTACCGATGAACTGGCGGATTATTATTTTGAAAAAAGGCATTACACGCCCATCGAGATCGACCCGGAAAGGCAAGAAACGATAGAACAAAAGAATGAAGTAAGAACTATCCGCGCTGAGCAACGCGACCCGATGTATCGCCATGATGGTGACCTGAAATGTGAATATGAATCCGTCCACGTCACTATACCTATTATCCCGCACCAAAATCTGGACGAACTATTGAAAATGCGGCCGTCTACATTTTCGTTAAGCGGCAGTACAAATAAGGTCAACTGGAAAAGAAATACCGCCGAATTCACTATCGATATAAAAGGTTACGGTTTTACCCGTGACGAAAAATGGATCGTCAATGAAGTGACCAACCTCAAACAATATGTTTATAACCATATCCATATCGTTAAAACAGAGATCGAGACGGAGAACGCCAAATTGCTGCCTAAGATTAAAGCAGCAATTGAGGCAAGGAAAGCGAAACTAACCGAGGACAAAGAAAAGTATAACGCTTTATTTAAGCAGATAGGCATCCCCTTAAAAAAGAAAGAAGACGAAATAATTAAGCGTATCCAATTAGATACTAAGCCACTTGTTCAACGTATTAAGCCTAATCCGACCCAACCCGAAAATTACATCATTGACCGGACCAAAGTATTGGACATTATACACATTCTCGATAACCAGGGTATCCAATTTGAAAAGACGCCGGCCTCGTTTAAAAATAGCGGCGAGAATGATTTTAGAAACATATTGCTGGTTGGGCTGAATACCGTATTCCAAGGGAAAGCAACAGGGGAAACGTTCAATGCAAAAGGCAAATCGGATATTTATTTAAACATAGATAAGGGCAGTATACTCGTTTGTGAATGTAAGATATGGGGCGGTCAAAAACTTTACGGCGAAACCATTGACCAATTGTTAGGCTACCTGACCTGGCGGCAAAACTACGGTATTATGATCACCTTTGTAAAAAACAAAAGCCTGACCAACGTTTTAACAGAGGCCGCCGCATCTATACAAGCTCATCCTTCGTATCGAAATAACTATCAAAGAATTGCTGATACACACTTTTCCTCAGACCATGTTTTACCAACGGATGAGTTCAAATATGTCGAGCTGCATCATTTGTTTTACAATATATAAAGAATGGAATCCATCTTCCCATTCTTATATTTTAATAAGCCGATAAAACGAAAATTGTAAATATCATCAAGGGGAAATGTGTTCAGTCAAAGCGGACGAATTTCGAAATTTACCAGGCTTATTATTCGCGATCGACTAAACAAATCGAACGACAACCGTTGAATCTATTAAAGTTTGAGCAACGTTTTGCCGTAGCCAGCCGAGGGAGATATTATTTTTTAATAATCGGTATTTTTATTACGTCATAACGCCAAAGTTCCGAGTTGGGAATATCGTCACCCCACAATGTCTTAGCCAGGGCTTGTTTGTCTTTTTCAGGGATAAGTTCAGGTGTTGCTGCGAACACATTTTGCAACCCATTACCGTAGTTAATTTGAGTAACCGAGGCTATCTGAATATGATCAATCGTGATGGTTTTGGATTTGTTATGAGCCAGCGGTAAATTGACCTCTTTATCAGCGACATAACGAAGCCGAACAAACAAATCGCTTTTATTTATAAGACGCGCAAAGTTATCTACGTTAGTCGTATTTGATGCGATTTCGCCATCAGCAAAGCCAACGGTTATTTCAAAATAAGATTCTTTTGCGTTATAATATATATCTGACTGGGATACATAGGAACCCGCAGGTGGATCAATCCCTTTGTAGTCGTCAAAAGAAATTTTTGTTAATTTACTGTCTATTGCCATCACATGATCAAATCCTACTCTGCTAAAACTAAAGAAGAAGCGCCAATAAGGGATTAAATCATTGGCCTGCAACTTTCCAATCCGGGATTCTACAAAGTTTTGCAGAACTGAATTTTGCCTGATAATAAGGTGGCTTCCGCTCACGGAATCCGTCCAAATTTCCGGAATGCCCTTTACATAAATCCTTATTTTACACATTGCACCAACATTGTTGGCAATCGGGAAATTAAGGGACTGAATGCGGTCCGCTGTTGAATCCAGTAAAGTTGTATTCTTTTCTTGTGTTTTTACTGACCCATGTGTCAAACCAAGATTGAGGTTAAGACTATCGATAACGCGTCGTTGACCTTTAAGCAAAACCGCATAATTATCCAATGATTTTTTTTCACTATGGAGAATATCTCCTTCATTTTTTAATTCGGTCCTTTGATGGCCTAATACAATCTGGGTGGAATCTTGAGTTATTTTTTGTGCTTTTAAAGTACCGTTTATGGCTTTAAGGGTCGTGTCTACATTTGCTTGCTGGGTAGAATCGGCCTTTCTTTCTTTTATCCGCTTTTCCTCACTATCCTGAAAATCGTGCCTACTTTGGATAAATAAGGTCAAAAAGGCAAAAAACAATGTAATGTAAGAAGCGTATTCCTTCAAGGCCTTTCCTTTAAAGCCCAAAAAGTTTTTTCTGCCATCTTTAAAAGATAATTGCGTGAGCAGAAAAGTAACAATAGCCGCTATTATTGTTATAAGACCGGAACATATAGTGAACCAGCTTAAGTGTTGCAAAAATTCCATTTCGGTTCAGGTTAGATTACTTTAAATTTTCGACAAGACTAAGATAAGATTTTAATAATGAATTATTTATGAAATTGTTGATTGCGGTCAAATGTATTTTAAAGTTCATAACAGTTCGAATTATTTACCAATAAAAGTTGGTCTTGCAGAAAAAGCTAAGGCATGGCTGGCGGTAAGCGCGGAATAGCCCGGTCCTGGCGGTTGCCGGGAAACGGCCAAATGATTCGAACAAAAGCCCTAAATAAAATGTCGTAAATTTATAATCAGAATTGAACGCCAAATAATAACACCTGAAATTTAATGGACACCTGTGAGCTATGCCGCGAACAACCGGCAAATAAGAAAAATACACATTACCTGACAGACGGTATCATTAGAAGTTGTTTAAATGAAGACGGTTCCAATGCAAGGGAAAAAGCGATGATGTTTAACATCTCCTGGAATAAAGATTCTATTGAAGCAAAATTTCAGCGGAGCACATCAACCGCTGCTATTGCGCGAACCTATGGCCGGGAAGCAAAAGAGGAGGAAATAGAGGAAGCCAAAAATGTTCCTTTTTCAGTGGACTATGTTTTTTGTTCGGAATGCGAAGACATTTTTACTGAAATTGAAAACAAGTTTATCAAGGATATACTCCCACAATTGCGCGGTAAAGACTTTACAGGACAGCCAGAAATTACTATTGATGATATTGTTACTGTGCGAAAGTTCTTTTTACTTCAAGTCTACGGCACCGCTATTTGTGACCCGGATTATCAAATTGATAAAAATTTGATAGAAAAACTACGCGGAATCATTTTGGGTGTAAAAGATGACATCGAAACGCTCAAATCTATACCGCTAAACATAACTTACCTCAACACAGTTGGCGCAGATTATGAATATACTAAGAACACCGTAGGCGTAGCCGCAATAGAAGACAATAAGCTAATATTATTCAATGATTTCGTCATTCAAGCGTTCGATGACGTCAAGAACGTGTCTTTTGTAGACCTATGGGGTATAAACGACCGTGGCGATTTTAAGCACTTCATCAATTATAACGAAGACACTTTCAGAATAAAAATCCTCGATAACAAGCGGCGATTGGAGGCTTGGAATAAGTATCACGCAGAACGGGCCGGCAAACAAGTCAATTTTTACCGGCGGAACTTTACCATCAACTATTTGAAGCAATACCACCGGCCCCCAGCACCAAAACTCGTTAGAACATTCATTGATGCGATTATCAATGGAAAAGAATTTAGTGAGGAGCCCCGTTATTCAAAAGCAAGATTTGAGCAACTCCAGGAAAAATATCTTAAAATCAAATAGGCACTAATGTAGGCCGAGATACGGTTTAATCAACTCATATATTGGTGCGGCGAGTAGACTTGAAAACATCCCTATCCCGACCTGTTTCATCAAATTACCAATATTCAACAATTGAGGTTTTATATCCTTATCCTTTACCAATTGTGCTACTGCGTAATCCATTTCCATAGCAAAGTCTTTTCTGATCTGCACATCAATATTCTGAATATCTTTTTTTAGCAATTCAAAGGTTTCTGTTACTACTTCCTTTTGCGGGTAATTATGTTGTGTTTGAGTAGAATGATCTGAGTTTTGCTGAAACTGCGCAGGCGCGTTGATATTACCGACGTTGATGGTGTGGTTATTCACGATATGGGATTTAAGCTGTTCTTTGTTTTTTGAGTCCTTTTGATCGAGCCATTGTTCAAATAACCCGGTGACTACTTCCGCATTAGGTCGTTTTTGGAGCATTGGCAAAATCACAAACCGCATGTGTTTCAGAAATTCATTTTGGCCTTCCGTATGATTTGCCAAGTAATGAAGATAGTGGTGCTCAATCAAACGGTCAATATCATAAATGGGCTTCCATTTTTGAAGCTTGTTTATAAACTGTTTATCGTAGTCTTCTGCTGTGGTATTCCTATAAGTTGTTTTACTGGCGTACCCGCTTGTTCCCCAATGGTTGCTGCCCCGGCGACCCACTGTAACCCAGGGCAATTGAGCGCCGAGGTCACGTAAAGGCAGTGCTTCTTCAGGTAGGTTTTTATCTAAACTAATATCAAAAAATGTATTCATATCTAAATAATTAAAGCTTGCCCCTGAGATTTTCATCCATCGGGAGGTTGGGATGCCCCATGGCAGAATAGTCTATATAATCACCTTTATAGTCTAATACGCGAAGCAGTACTCGGTGAAAAACAGATTCATACGCATGAGTTAGTTTAATGTATTTTTTAACTTCTTTGTCTGCACTATCTAACGGCCCATGGGTCATGGCGTTTCGCGCTTGCATAGCCTGATTTTCGATAGCTTTATTATTGAAATTTAATTTCAAATGCGTGAAGAATAATTTTAGTTTTTCACCGACACCAATCGAAAAAGGATTTTCGAGTTTATCAATGACCCTTTTTTTAAAATCAAAAGCATCCAACTTGTCCTTCACACTTTCCAGGTCATCCTTGATCAAGGTATGGTATTGATCTTTCTCCGTTTTTGAATAAGTACGGGTAAGTTTGTTTGCCGCTATATAAGCCTCTGCCAACGTTTCCAATCCGCTGGAGAGTATCGGTAAATTAGTGCCGATGGCCAGTTCCCTGGCAATCCAATATTTCCAAAGGACATCTTTCAAATTGTAGGCATCACGCTTTTCAATGTAAGCCGGAACAAGTTGATTCAGTAGTGTTTCGATTTTACCCCAATCTTCGTGATGGTTAAAACTGACAGGTGGCCTGGCTGACGAGCTACATTTGGACATCACATTATCTCCCCAGGGACTGTAGGCTGTCTTTTTCACCAACAGGTCCGATTTATCTAAATGCGATTCGCCCACTTTAAGCAATTGGGTTCCGAGTATAAATCCGACGATTTCCGAGATAGCTTTACGTTCCTCAGATCCCGGAAAGGCTCTGTCTTTTCGCCTGTATTCAAATAGTATTCCTTTGCTCCAATCCGGCAAGTAATCCTGCGCTACTTCCTGCACGATGATGTAGTGCGATGGCGTTTCGATGAGAAAAAAATCACTCCCGCTTCCGCCGCCCACTTTGGCAATATCTACAGGGTCATCGATATCCTTATCAATACCGATGCGGATTTTGGCAGTTTTGGTCACCTCTTTTCTTTTGGTTGATCTCGGCCAAAAGAAATTGGTTTGGCCACAAAGGTAAAATTCAAGAAGCTTTTCCGTTTCTTCGGGCGTATAACCATTATCCAAATAATCTAATTCAAAGGTGATTACCTTCGCATCAAAACTATACCGCGGATCAGACATCGATAAAGGGCCTTTTAATTGATGCCTTCCTAACAATGCGCCTTTCAATTCAATAGTCTCCCAACCGGTTTTCGAGCCTTCGATATGTTCCATTTCCATAAACTCACCAGCAGCGGGATCAATGACACCGCCTTTATATTCTATAGATTCTCTGTCGGCCAGAATGCCCATAACATTCCCCGTTAATTTATAATCTTCCCCTCTGTTTAAGCTAATTTTACTGTCTCTGGGTAGTTGATATATACCTTTGTGACAGCGTATACGCGTAAACTCTAATGGCCAGTCGAAAAACTCCCATTCAAACAGGGCCATTGGATCATTGATTTGCTTATTCATTTTAGAAAATATCTTTTAATAGGCCATTCAAAATTATAATCCGTTCAGACTTTCGATTTTATCATAATAATTACCCTGTAATATATTCATGCCCCAGGTCGATTTCATAATCACCTGTAAATTCGCTTGCCACTTATTATATTCTTCCATTCGTTCGGGATAACTTCCCTGAACATAGTAGCCAAACATATTGATCACCAAATTACAGGCCATTTTAGCAGTCCATGCGAGATTTATAGGGTGCCTATTTTTAGTGCTATATTAACGAAGATGATTGTTATAAGGTGTTTGATCGTGCCTTATTCGCTTGCGCTCCAACTCCATCGCTTTTGTACGGGTCTTGGGATGATCATAAACGCAATCATCAAACGGGATAATACCGGCACGTTCATGTTGGTCGATACGTCCGTCAAAGCAATCTTCATAAGAGATGCCGTGGTACATTTTTTTGCCTTTATGGTATAAAGTATAATTTACGGTGTCCCGGGGTTCATTAAATAAATTATCCAGTACAGCGACTCCGAGCACAAAAAGGCCTGCTTTACTGCGAATTCCTGCCAGCGTGGTTGGTTTTGGTTGTATTGTTCTTGCATGGTTAGTGTTATTTATAATTGTTATAACTGCCCCTGTTGTTTCATTTGTAAACAACCTTATATAACATCTCTAAGGCATCGGTTATCATAGTCCCATCCAGCTTTCTAAATCCTTCGATCAGTTTGGTATAATTCGGCGGGGTGGTTCGGGTCACTTTACCTTCGGCATATACTGCCATTTCACCTATGCTATCCGCCATTTTATCTAAATTGTAAAAAACACGCTGATTACTTGCCTTTATTAATAACCCGGAAAACTCGATTACCGGCTTTTCTGAAAGTACATCCACGATCTCTTTTAACGAGTTTGCATATTTAATACGGATAGCCTGCCAATACCAAATCAAAAATCTATTCATCCGGCGTATCTGAATTTCCTTTAAATCTTCACCCGTGTCACTAAATGACCACATGGTTTCCACCATGACCTTAATAGTTTCCAGGAACCAGGTTTTATATTTTCGCTCGTCGAATTTGTCATCATAAAGTTTCGACCAGGCATAATCATGCAGTAACGCGTATACGTCCGCATGATAATCTGATTCTTCAATTACTTTTGGAAAACTACCTATGCCGTCCGCTACCTGCTTATTGATATTATGGAAGCTGTAATGTAAAGACTCATGGAGTAAAAACAATCTCCCCGCTTTATTAACCAATGCCTCTTCCTTGAGCCTTTTCTCCAGTGCAACAAAGACACTGGTATCAATGCTCCATTCGTAAACCGCCTGATCGTAGTCGAACCCATTGGCAACGGTAATATTTTCCTGATTGATCTTATCCCGGACAAGCAACTTGTTTTCTATTAACGGTTCCAGGTGCCGCCAATAGGGAACATTGAAAGAGGACCAGTCAACATCAGATGATAGATAATCGAACCAGTTGCCTTTGGGTTTATCATTCAGGTTTTTTATAAAGCGGTTAAGCTTCTGCGTTAACATACCATTCCAGCTTGCCCTGTACTTTGCCGCCAGCTCGTATTGTTCGGCTGTAAAAACGGCCTTTTCCTCAGCCGGCCGATTGATAGTTATTGCTAACTGAAACTGTTTTTCCGCATTGCTTTTGAATTGGTAAGTATATAGAACCGGGTAAATATTGGGCTGTATTTTATGGCCTAAAACGAAAGCCACCGGGATGGGGACGCTTGCGAAGATATGTACTGCTGACAGATGGGGGAATTTTGAATTTAATACGCTAAAAACTACCTCTATCTGTTTGCCAAATTCGATCAGGTCATTTTGATCGTATAAATTCTCGTAGCCGGGATTAACCGCTTCAAGGTTAACTACTTTCATGAGTGATTCACCAACGACATCAGCAGTCGCATCGGTATTGACTTTAAAAGATATGCCAATATTTAAGGAGACGTCTTTATTGGATAAGTTTTCATCATTAGGCAGCCCTGACACCTGGTATTCCACTTGCTTTTTATGTTCAAGCTCGTAACGCCATTCCTTCGTGTCATGCGTTTTAAACATCGGGTACACCTGCTGCCAATTATCGATCAATGAGCCTAAATGTATAATCAATGGAATCGGTGCAAAGCCAAAATAAAACAACGGCGCCCCGGGATTCTGGTCGATAGCGGGTTTGACTTTATCCAGGTATTGTTTCCGCTGCATAATTTCGAGTTGCTCCCAATCGTCAATTGTTTCACCCAGCGGGATCGCAGCCGGTTTTATGTCGATGATGATTGGCTTATCGTCTTTGTATTTTGGCGGAACGGCCGCTATACATTCCTGATCTGAAATTTCGCTATGAACCGGATGTTTTATAATAATGTAAGTCATTTTTTTTATTTAAAGTTTAATGCACTGTTCCCCCGCCGTTCCAAACACCGGTGGCAACCCATATTTCATAATGATACAGCCATTCAGATGCCCACAAAAGAATGGTATTCGCTATTAATTTTGATGGCTTCCAGCCTTGGTTATCATGGTAATAAAGGCATAGCTTTTTCTCCGGGGTTGAATAAACATGCGGCAACACTTTGCCATGCGCAATGATCAGTTCTGGTTCCAGCACATATACTTTAGGCCAGTCATGTAATTCATATACAATTTTAACCTTGTAAGCCAGGCTAACCGGGGAAGGTATAATTTCCCCGGTCCAGATCAATTGCTTCTTTTGAATCCTGATATCAGCCTCCGGGTTAAACCGCCCCAACACCTCCTTCTGCACCTGTAACGGAAGCGTCCTGTTATTCCTTGGTACCATCGAATGTATGTTTAGGAACAGTTTTAGGATAACCAATACCCAAAGTGGCCGTGCCGGCTGCCGCAGTCAGGCTCCTGCTTTCTCGGAGGTCAGTCAGGTTTTTACCCACCTTATTGAGGGCATCATTTACAGCCCGGCTGCCAAATAACGGCTTCAGCGTCTCACCGATATTATATATACCTTTTTGATTCTCCACACCGGCCAGGTCTGCTTTAACCTTTCTGAGCCATGCATAAAATTTGATTTCGCGCTGCTTTTCTAACTGCCATTTATCCGCAAAGTTTTCTTTAGGATTAACCGGATTAGGAACCCATTTCACCCTTACGCCACCTATCACCCTTTCTTCTATAAACAGCGGCATGCGGTCGATAATACTGATTAATGCGTCATAAAGATTGGCTTGTCCCTGGTAGGCCCGGGCCGCCAAGGTGGTGATAATGATGGATACCGGCTTATCATCACAATCGTCTGCAAAATACAGATCGCGGTGTCTTTTCAGAATTTGGATTACCCGTTGCAGGGGCGTCCTGGCTTTAAAATCGGGTATATCATCAATTTTCTTATTCAACACCTGTGACATCAACCGTTTAGCTTCTACCAGCTGTTCCTTCATCACATCCAGGAACCAAAGTGCAAAGCCTTCAGTGTTACTTTTCGGCCATTCGTTTGATACTACCTTATAATTGGCGCTTTTATTGTCGGTAATATTGATGGCATGCCGGGCATAATTATAAGGTACACCCTGCGCGGTAATCCAGGAGAAGCCGTCAGGAATAGCAGGCACGACATCCAAATGAAAGCGGGTGGCTTCCGCGTATTTTACCCGCCAGCACCGTCTGTGTTCTTCATCCAACATGCGTTTATAGTTAGAATCCTGTTCTAACCTGATCCTGAATAGCTCTTTTAGATCGTACTGGGATAAAGCGGAAGTGTTTAAATTTAAAATGCAGGTCATATCCACATCAAACTCATCATCTTCGTTAACAGGCTGTACTGGAATACCCACTCGCAACGAGCCTTGCAATAAAACCTGTGGATTAAAGCGCGCCAGCAAACTGCCCGGTTCCGAAAGATAGTTCCCCATCCTTAAAAACTTTTCGTTCGCCAGTTCATATTGCGCATCGGTTAGATCTAACGCGTCGGCCAGTTTTTCGTATAGGGTAACAAAAAACTGCTTTTCCTGAAAGGAGATCATTCGTTACCTTCCTTTCTTATGCCTTTGAATTTAGAGCCGTCTCGCTTGACGTCCATAAACCGGCCTGTAGCCGAATCCCTTTTAACCCATTTTTCAATAATCGGGTTGAACACTTGTGAGCGGCCCCTGACCGCGCCTTGCCGGTGATTGTCGCCGGGCTTTCCATTTGTAGCCATGTAATTAAATTTTTATTTAATAAATGAAAACTGCCATCCCTATACGGGGATGAATTAATTTTTCTGATTGGGTCACGTTCAGAAAAACATGGCTCCAGGCTATGGAATGTGGGAAATTAAGCGGTCGGAGAGTAAGATTTAGTTTGCAAAATCCAAACTTTTAATATCTTTACAACGTTATTAAGACCAAATACCTTAAAGTCACACACTGTATCTACCGTTTAGACGCGGTTCCTGATTGCATTGAGACACTTTATTAGCCTGTGGATCGTAACTCCTCAGGCTTTTTTATTATCCTTGCTTTTATATCGTTTCTAATTCAAATCCATATTCATAACTAATTAATTTTTTGCCTTCCTGATAATTCTCGTACCACGCTTTTTCCTGGTGGCTTATCTCGATAATATCAGAAACAGACGTATTTTTAAACTTCTTTTCTACCTCTGATAGTGACGCTAATTCGTCATCACTAAATAATTCACGATTAAACTTTCTTTCTGGATTAGGAAGAAACTGTTCTCCCAAAGCTCCGCTTGGAAATGATTTTTGCTGAATGGTAATATCCTCATGATCTGCGGCGAATTCAAAAATACTGTTAAAATTATTGGGCACCGGCCCCATGTCAATAGCACGGTATTGTGTGCCACTGATCGAAAAACAGGTCTTTCTGAAATTTACAAAATCCGCATAGAATAATAATTTATTCATTTTGGTCTTCCAGGGCTTTATCGAAGCAGTGAAATAGATAATCATTTCCCTAAGTTTTTCCAGGTTAGGTAAAGTATAACCTGTATGGATTCCAATACTGCTGTCAAACCCTAATAAATAATCCTCTATGCTAAATGACCAGATGGATTCCTTTTCCTTTTCTATTAACTCATCAATATGACGAAGAATATTTTTTTCTTCCTCACCTGCATAAACCCCGCTTAGAACGATCAGATGTTTAAATTTTTCCGGGTCTTGTGCCAATTGTATGAGCCGTGAATTAGATTCGCTTGGAACCTCGCCGTTCTCATAATTTCTATACATATTGGCGCCAAAGCCTAATATATCAGACATTTTTATAGCGGAGATTTTATACCTGTCCCGCAACTCCTTAATCTGTTCAGGATAAGGAAGCTTATGCGCCTCCCGGTATTTATTATATACCTGCAACATATTAATTTCATCTATTTCAGTAGATGTGAACTGCTCACCGGAATCCCCACATTTGAAATAATGATAAAACACGGTGAATTCTTCCTTCCTGAAAACAATTACTCTTTTTTCTTTTTGCAAGGTCATTTCCTTGCCTGTTATCGGACTTTTCATAACATTTTACTTAAAAGGGTACGTTAAAGGATATTCCGCTATGTGAAATGAAACACAAATCACTTCCGCATTAACCATGCCGAGGGTGACCTTTATATAAATTTCATTTTTCTTAATCTCTTTACCAAAAACCCACATATCGCTCCCGCCATATAATTTTTCCTCCAGTGGTCCCTGGCAATAATCTTGAGCTACAAGGGAATCTAAAACTGCATCCCTATCAATTGGTCTTAACTCTAAATCTGCCAAAGTTTGCGAGTTCTTACCCCGGTCGTCCCTATACAATACTCGCCATATCGACTTTTTTACTTTAAAGTCGGCAAGAAATGAATGAACTTCTGCGATATTAATACTCACAATACAAATATAGCAATAATTTTCAATAATTCAACTTTAAAGTTGAATTATTGAAAAAGAAGGAAGAAAATTATCTTAACGTGTGCAGATAATATGTTAAAATGCCGTTAGTCAAATGTAAAATTGGCGAAATAAAATAAATCTTGGCTAATTTCACTGCCGTAAACCTACAATTCAAACAAAACCTATGAGATGGACGAAGCTGGGTGAACGGCTTTTTAAAGCTTTATTTGGCGGCGGGGACGTGCTGGCAAAAGAGAAGATCATTATTAAAAGACTGAAGACCTGCCGGAATGAAAAGGAAATCATTGCGTTTTGCAAAGGGCTTGAATTATTAGGTACGATTTATTCATTCCCTACGCTAATGGCGCTGCTTAAAGACGAGCCGCCCCGTATGATTGAGCGGGCTTTGCAAAACGCATTCGATAGCATCGCGTACAAATATCTTGGTGATAAAGGTTTACCGCATGACTATTTCGGCCCACGTTTCTGGGAACCTACCTGGGCGGGAAGCAACACAGCGTTTTTAAGCTTGATGTTAATGTTGGAGAATGTAAACAAGGATACGCTCAAGGAGGAAGATATGGAGCGGTTAGCCACCGCTTTTATCAAGGAATTAAAGCTCGATATATCGCCGTACCAAACTTACAGTGAATTGAAGCTATGCGCCGCGGACTGGGGTATAGAAAAAGACGTTACTGCCGTATTAGAAGGGACACAGACCGATATGCTTTTACTTTCAATAACACAAGATAATAACATCGATATTGACCCAGAGATGGACGATTTCATAGCTGATCAGAAAAACGATTACTTGTTAACTCGCGTAAAATTATTTGGAAATTTTGAGGCCAATCATTATATGTTGGGGAAAATAGCCTGTTTAAACCGCCCCTGAAAAATATAAAAATGCCGGTAGGCTTTGCCTACCGGCTTGGATAGTCTTTAGTTTTGTTCCAATGTGGCTGTTTCGGGTATTAGGATGATGCTTTGATTACCGAGCAGGTAGCATTGGTTAAAACAGTAGCAGCGCAATCCACCTTCTTGTTGTACTGCGCTGGTTAGGTAGCGAAATTTGAATCCTAAATCCTGTAGGTACAAGGTACTGAACTGTTCGCCGCGTTTGCGGAGTTCGGTTAGGATGCGGTAATTACTTAATAAGGCCTTTTGAATGGTGGCGATACATTCCGGCTGACTTTTAACCGCAAGGGCACGCTTGTGATTGTTGTAGCTGGTCTTGCACACGCTGTCACAAAATTTTTGATCTGCCCGTCCGACTAATTTAGCACCGCATTCCTGGCATTTCCTGATTTCTTTTAAGGCTTCCATAACATTAAATTTTAAGTGAAAAATTTGAATTAATTATGGTACCGGGCACGGGATGGCCGACGAAGAAAAAAAGGAAACGGAATAAATGGGTGGTGCGGGTTGGCTTGCGGGTTTATGCCGAACGCTTTTTTTTGACCCGGAGGGCGTTCCGTTTTTTTGTATAATAATTGATGAAAAAGAGGTGATACGGCTTTAAACGGTTATAGACGTTTATAATAGGACTAAAATGAGTTACAATTCGCTTTTTTGTAATTTATATAAACTAATGGCAAAGGGAAAGTTATTTAATAATCTGCTGGAATCGGAAACTTTCGGTGAGGGCAGGCGTCACTATTTTGTTGACCTGCGGTTGGCTAAGAATCATACGCCGTACTTGGAAATTACCCGTAGTGACCGAAAGGGCGCAGAGGACGAAGCGCCACATTACGAACGTGTTTCTGTGCGGATTTTTGAAGAAGAGATCGGTATGCTGATCGGGGCGATGTCGATGATACTGGAACGGTACAACGCACATCAATAGTAGGGTTCAGGCACAATCTGGTTATTTCACGGGGATTTTCGCCGTTTTTGGGCTGTTTAAGTGCATTTTTCACGAAAGGTAAAAGATTTTTATAAGGAATTTATAAAGACAATATCTTCGCCGCCCATGACGGGAGCTACTAACAGGATTAAAAAATATAATTACTTTATCGGTATTGATGTGTCCAAGGTGCAATTAGATTATGCGGTAATGCGGGACAAAAACTTGTTATTTCATCGAGAAGCAAAGAATGATCCGGCCGATATCGCTGCCTTTATTGCTGAACTGAAAACCTTACCTGGGTTTACGATCAGCAAAAGTATTTTCTGTATGGAACAAACTGGCTTTTACTGCAATCATTTGCTGTTGGGACTTAAAAAAGTCAAGGCAAATATTGTACTGGAGAATTCTTTACAGATCAAGAACTCGCTGGGACTTATCCGCGGTAAATATGATAAAGTTGACTCCATTCGTATCGCGCAATACGCATCGGTAAGGAAAGATGATTTGCGCTTTTGGATACAGCGAAGGCCGATGATATTGCAACTGGCTGTCTTGTTTTCACTACGGACAAGGATGCTGTCATTACAGACAGCAATAAAAATGCCGCTCAAGGAACAAACCTCGTTTGTTAAAAAAGGAGTTCACCAACAAAGCACGAATTTGTGCAGGAACAGCATAAACGCAATAAAGGCAGATTTGCTGGAAATTGATACGACCATGGACGAGTTGATTGCGGCCGATAAGCATCTAAAAAGATTGGCGGAACTGATCGTATCGGTGCCTAACGTTGGCCGGATCACCGCCATCCAGATCATTATTTCAACCAATGAATTCAGGGATATCCGCTGTCCAAAAAAATTCGCCTGCTATGCAGGAGTAGCCCCTTTTAAACAGGAATCGGGTGCATTTAAGGGCAAGGGTAAGATATCGCCCATTGCTAACAGAAAAGTAAAATCCTTGCTGCACGTTTGCGCTATCGGGGCTATTCAGAGCGACCCGGAAATCAAAGCGTATTACCTTCGAAAAACGTTGACGGAAGGAAAAGCGAAGATGTCGGTGGTCAACGCGGTCAGGTACAAATTAATTTTAAGGATATTCGCTTGTCTGAAACAGGACAGACCTTACGAAAAAAATTATAGCAGGATAAAATCGGCCAATTTAGTTGAACTGCAAACGGAACAGAATAGCAAGGTGGATTATGGTAGTCCAAAAGTTTCCAGTCTTATGACATGAATTAATCCCTTGCTTTCTTTTTGATATTAAAGCAGCTGGTAAACGCATTAGTCCACGTTCGGGATAGACCCATGTCTGGAATGAATTTTATCCGGTTGCTTTAAAAAGTATAACGGCAGGTGAGTTGAAGGCATCCATAAGTTAACGGCTTACGAGAATGAATTAATTGCCTGCTGTTTATGCGCTTAATGATCTGTTAGTCAAATATTCCGAAAATCAAAAAAAGTTGCAGTGTGCCGCATTATTCGCCGATCAGGGACAAGCCCTACAAGCAGATAGAATGGGCGCACTGCTTACTGTAATAAAAAAAGGGATGGGTCGCATTGTGTTATTATATATTGTAACACACAGTCGACCGTTTTAGAAGGTATTCAATTTTGATCATTTAACGGTTATGAATGCTATTAAATATATAATTATCGGCGACCTGCATCATTAACGGCCCGCGTCCAGCAATGCCTGGTCTTGCCGTTTTAATATTTCCATCAGATCGCCCCCGGACTTAATATACTTTCCTAAAAAATGTTTGTCGATCCAGGACATGGTTTCCGCTCCGCGGCATTGGTCTGTCCACATAGTTTTAAATCGTGCTTTTTCTTCAGCTGATAATGCGGCGGTCTTTGTCCGGCACCATTGGTGTAGCAACACCGCCGTTTCGCCACTTTGATCGGGTGGTAATTGTATTGTCTTCTTAGCCCACATGGAGAGTTTATGGAAAAACGGCTGGCCAGCTACAGCAGGAATAATATCGAAAGGCATTCCGCAATAATAACATTCTTCGCTGCTCGAGGCTAACGTTTCCGTTAGCTGGCGTTTAGCAATACGTTTCTGGCGGCGGTCCGTTTTCGCGGCATGTAAATGCTGCCAGGGCGGACATTGTTCCTCTTTAACTGCCTTAGTTAGTGTATCCTTTAATTCGTACCGCTGCTCAAATGACAGTGGCTTCGCCTTAATATTGCACCAACTATGTGCCGTTACGAACTGTGGCTCGGCATCGGCGTCCTGGCCTGAAGGCAGCCAAAGGCGCTGCGTGGTTTTCTTGGCATATTTGGAAAACTGCTTATACAGCGGATCAGTCACCGGTAACGAAATCACATCAAACGAAAGCCCGCAATAAAAACAATGATCGGACGATGTTTCAGCTGCCGATGGAGCAGCAGGTGCCATTAAAAAACTATCCATAGGTATTAATAACTGGTACGGCAAAAATATGACTTTGCGCATAATATAAAAAACAATGCCCTGCCGGAACCGGCAGGGCATTGTTCGTATGAAAACAGGAGCTTACTTAAACCGCCTTGCTTTTCAGTTCGGTGACTTCCGCGCGGCCTTGTTGCGCGATAACCTTGATTTCCTGGTAGGCTTTGCGTAAACGGGTGCCTGCGGCTTTGTTACCTTTTTCGTGGAATGCCTGCGCGTCCGCTTCGGTGGCGGCGACTAAGTCTTTTAATTTTTGAAATGTTGACATGACGTAATTGGTTTTTAAATTGATGAATTAAAGATATTTATTTTTAGCTGATTGACATACCCTTGTTTTTACCCTGTTTTTGGCTTTGGGTCTTGTCCTTGTTCAGTGCTTCGTCCAGCTTATTGCTTTTGCTGAGGTCTTTCTTTTCTACCCGGTCGCGTTTGACCGTATTGCCCAGTTCGTCTTTGATATTGAGGGTGCGGAAACGCGGGTTGGCTTCGATATACATCTTGGTTTCTTTGCCGTCTATGTCCATGGTGACCTGCTGCATGTTGCCTTTTTTGAGCGAGGCCTCCAACTGTCCTTTTTGCTCAGGGTCAGCTAATTCTTTGATCGGAAAGCGATTAAGCGCTTTGTCCAGGTCGTAGCCATAATTTTGGTGAAACTGTTGCACTTCGTAGTTCCCGTACTTGTCTTTTTGGGAAAAGTCCAGTTTCAACCAGGCCTCGTAGCGGTCACCGTTCCCGGTGAATAACTCCTTATTGACAGCCCGGCCCGCAACCAGGTTGAATGACTCCTGCGCGGTGATGTTGTTACCGTTTCGAATCTGGAAGGACTGCGTACGGTTAAAAGCCTCGTCGTTGCTTTTTAGCGTGGCCTCGTAGCGGTTAAAGAAATACATGTCCGTACTGTCCGATTTGCGGAAGTGCAGCGTGTATTCCACGTTGTCTTTAAAATGCGTGGCCTCGTGGCTCAGCTTGATCTCGGGCTGCTGCGCGATGACGAACTTTTCCAGCGGGTCATGCAGCGCCTTGCCAAAACCTAATTTTTCCAACAGGTTTTTGTTGTAGGCTAAATTGTTCTCGTTCATTTCATTTCTATTTTGGTGTATGGAATAAATTTTTGCTTCCTGTTCATATTTGGGCCCGTTGAGCCGGTCCCAGACCTGGCGGGCGGAGGGCAGGCCATCAAATTCCCGCCACTCGCTTTTCCCGTTCAGGCTGGCGGCAGTACCGGTAATTTCGACATGGTTGCCGGGCCGTACGTCATACGCGATCTCCACCCAGAACTTTGCGGCTTCTACTTCGGCCAGCCCTAAGATGCTGCCGCTCGTAATGCCTTGCAGGTCTTCCGACATCGCCTCTGCATACTCAGGCCGGTAGCCTGCCTTTTCCAACCGGCTGACCAGTTCTTGTTCGTTGCCAAGCAGGTGCATATCAATGGATCTGGTTATTGCGCAATAAGACGGGGTAACCGTTCTTAAGATGCACTTTGATGCGCTTTATCTTTTTGCTAAACAAGCCTTTTGCGGCTTCGATACCACCAGCCGCCGCTTGCGCGCCCAGGCTTTCGTCCATCGTGAGCAACTGCATACTCTCTACCGCGTTGTTCGCGCCATCGCCCGCCGCGCCCGCTAATTCGGCTTCGGGTGCGGGTACACCCGGCATCCCGTCATGGTCATACACGGTCAACCCCACCGGGATTATCGCGTTATCCAGCCGGATGTTTTTGATCTCAACCAAAAGGCGCTGATTGGTGATGGTAGCGGTGCCATAAACGGTGCTGCCCTTAGGGATCAAAACTCCTTTGATCACCAGGCTGTCATTCAAACGAAGTTTAACCGCACCGCCCTGTAAGATTTTTTGGTTACCATCAACGAAGGCGGGCAATGCATTAAAAGGATTCTCTGTAGCTGCTGCGGGTTTGATTTCTGCTTTGACCTGTTCCGGGTGCTGTATATCCTGTAGCTGCGCCAGCATTTTGGATAGTTGCTGCATTTGCGGGTCAGGCTCTGAATTGCCTTTCATGGCTTTCATCATGGTTTCCAGCTTATTGACCTGCTGCGTAAAGGCTTTATCCTGTACTGTATTCCCGGTTGCCGGTGTGACTGCCGGCTGCGGCTGGCTGATCTCGCGGTTGATGTCGGCCAGCTTCTGATTGATCTTTACGACGTTAGGATCGGCATAGCCGTTGGTCAATGGCGAATTACGCGGCGCGGTAGCACTATTGGACACCGTTTTAAAGCCGAATTTCTGCAATAAAGGGTTGTTGTTAGCTGACTGCTGCTTGGAAGAATCTTGTTTCGCCTGGTCATAAAAGCTCATTTTGTTACCTGCTTTTTGATGTTTATCGAACTTCGCGCCCGGCAAACTGGTATTCAGGCTATTGCCGAAACTGCTGGCCTGTGCAGCGGGCTGGTGGTGAAAGTTCCAAAAGAGTAAGGCCAATAGTGGGATGATCAATAGTGGCAATAAAAGCAATGCTTTCCTTGTCCGGTAAAATTGCGGGGGGTGTTTTAATGTCGTATTCATGTTTTGTTGTTTTAAAATGATTTGATTATAAAATAAAGGCAGAGGCCGCCGAAAACCAGTATAAAGAACGCCAGCGCGATCACTTTGGACGCCGGGCTCCAGTAAGCGGTTTTTCGGTTGAGGTAGTCTGCCATTTTGTTTTGCTTGCGGATAATGCCGTCCGCAATTCGTTTTGCGAAAGCATCTTTCTTCATGGTGTTGTACTGCTGGCGTTTACATCCTTGTTCTCGATGATCTCCCACTTTTCAATCAAAAAACCATGCGGGTTATTGTCCGAACGTGGCACGTTCCGCAAGTAGCCTTGGGTTACCAAACTGCGGCTGGCGGTCGAACTTGTCCGTACCAGCTTTTCGGTCGCGAAGCATTTAAAGAAAAAAGGGTATTGATTCATATCCAACTGGATACTGTCGATAGCAACCTGCTGGCTGATGTTGCCCGATATGAGGTTGGAATAAAAACCCGATTCTTTAAGATCGTCGTATTGTGTTTTGGCGCTGGCATCGGCCAGGTAAAGCGACTTGGTCACCGTGGCCTGTATTTCCTTATCATCGGGACTGAGGTTAAAGAAATCCTCGTGAAACACCTTGATGTGGTCGCGCGCCTCTACCGGGGTGTTAGTCTTTTGATCGGCAGCGAATGCCTCCAATGCCTTGCCATTGGCCAAAATATAAATGTGATTTTTAAAGTCCGTTGAACTTTGGTAGCTTTTATAAACCGTATAGCTGCTGATCATGACACAAGCCGCTATGAGCAAATAGCTAAACAGCTTAATGTGTTTAAAAGCACTATCAATATTTTTGAGTTGCTGGAACATAGTTAACCTGAAACAGATATGAATCCGTCGACTTGCTTTTCTTACTGGCGATATGAAATCCTTTTGTAAGTTGGTTGATATTGATTCCAATCGCTTTGAGTTCCTTCCGTATTAATGCCAGTTCCTCCATTGCCGCGTTCAATGTCATATCCTTATAAAAGAGGGTTATCTTCTCCTGGCTTAATAATTTTCTCGCCACTTCTCCTACACTATGACAGTCACTGCTTTGCCTGATCTTGTCCAGGCGGTCAAATGCCTTTTGGGTCAGTCTTGTCCGGACAAAGCAGGTAAGCACATCTTCAGGATTAGCATATTTTTTACGGGGCATTACACTGTTTTCTTATGGCAGGCTAAGGGGCAAGTTCCGCGCCCCTGGTTTACTTGTGGCAACAAGCAAAGTGATTTTCGTGGACGAAAATACATCTTTGCTGGGCTCACGCGAGACCAGCGCATCCTTACCGAATCCTGCTAATTCTGTTAATTATGTTTCCATCAAAGATTGAAAATGGTAGTATCCAGGATTCCCATGCCAAACACAAGGTGGGAGATTTTTGAAATTTTTTGCTGCATTTTCCAGATATATTAAAGCCTGAAATATTTTTTCTAAAAAATGGTCTTTTAATATTCTCACGACTATTTATAGATAAATAAGCACCTGCTGAAGTTAAGCCCGGCCCGCGCAGCAGAAAAGGGGTCATAAAATAACAACTGATAACTGTGATACATTTCATTGATTATCTGCACCAGGCAGATGTAATGCTTGGCTTTGCCGTCCACGCTATTGCGCTGGCCAAAGCCCTAAAAAAGAGAAAATAAATTCAGAGACCGTTTCAGGCGTCCGAAACCCTTCAGCGCATGTTACACAATGATGTGCTAATGGCGTTGATCATAATCTACGAGGTAGTAACGCGCCGGAAAAAACGTAAGTAATTGAATATGAAAGATTTAAGAATTAGACCGCCACCGGAGCTTTTGCAATTAACAATTTCGGGAAATACCTCAAATAGCAAAGCTTTAGCTATTGTTATTAACCTGCGTATCCATAATTTGCCGCATTAAAATGAATGAAAATTTAATTCCTTCTTTTTCAGAAATTATATCTTTTAAGAAAATTTTTGATTCCTCCTCGTATTCTTTTGGAAAGGATATAGTCAAGTAGGTCATTTGCTTTATCGAAGCTTCCCAAAACCTATATTTGACCTCTGTTTTACCCAAATATTTTTTTATAAACTTATCAATAGTCTGTCCTTCTTTGTACCAGTTAATAATAGGTTTGCTCACCCAAACCTCATTCCAGCTTGTAAAAAATGGAAAGTGCGAGATAACATTACGGATAAATTTAAATAATTCGCTCCCTATCTCTGATTCCATTGGAGGGCGCAAAGTTTTAAGATTTTCTATTACAGATTTTATTGGTTCATAATTTAGTAATTCCGCATAAATGTTATAGGCTTGCTGAATTTTTGAAAAGCGCTCCCAATCATCTTTGTTCCAAAATCCCTCATTCATTACCTCATCGTACACGTCATAAAATCTGTTGTACGCTAAGTTTAGAAACTGAAGCTCTGATGAATTGGGCTTAATAGTATTCATTGATTTACGGTTGAACATACAAATGTAGGTATAACAAATAAGCCCACGCAATTCCCACCATGGGAATACGAAGCTCCTGGTGTTTTGACTTTTGGTTTCATATTACTATGAAATCAAATGGAGATCGAACACTATAATTCCAGCATGGTCGCACCCGAAATTGCAATAGAAATCTTTGCTAAAAATAATATCAAAATAACGGTTGATGAAGCTAAAAATCTCTTGGAATTGCTATATTTTTTAGTTAACTTGTCTGTAGATCAATACGTTAGATTATGAAAATTGCAGATTTGTATGTCCGTGTAAGTACGGACGAACAGGCCGATAAAGGCTACTCGCAACGTGACCAGGAAGAACGATTGCGACGTTATTGTGAGATTAATTACATCAAGGTTAACAAGGTGATTTATGAGGATCATTCCGCTAAATCCTTTGTGCGCCCACAGTGGATTAAGCTGCTTACAGAAATCCGGAAAACCAAAGGCAGGCGAAACCTTATCCTTTTTACAAAGTGGGACAGGTTTAGCCGCAATGCCGGCGATGCTTATATGATGATTGGCACCTTGCGGAAACTTGGTGTTGAGCCACAGGCCGTAGAACAGCCTCTTGATCTGTCCATCCCGGAAAACAAAATGATGCTGGCCTTTTACCTCGCCGCACCGGAAGTCGAAAACGACCGCAGGGCGTTGAACACTTTTTATGGTATGCGCCGCGCGAAAAAAGAAGGACGTTGGATGAGTACCGCACCGAGGGGCTACAAGAATATGGTAACTGAAAACGGGAAGAAGTACATTGCACCAAAAGAACCACAGGCAGGTATCATGAAATGGGTGTTTGAAGAAATTGCCAAAGGCAATTATGCGACAGACCAAATCCGTAAAATGGCTAACCGGGAAGGGCTTAATTGCGACCGCATGAATTTTTGGCGGCTCATACGTAACCCTGTTTATTGCGGCAAGATAGTCGTACCACAACACAATGATGAAGAAATTAAAATCGTTGACGGGCAGCATGAGCCGATTATCTCGGAGAGTTTATTTTATGACGTACAGGATGTTTTAACTGGGCGTAAAAGAAAGTCAGCTATCAAGCCGGTTTCTTTGGATAAGCTGCCGCTTAGGGGACTAATTCATTGCCCCAATTGCGACCATAAAATGCTGACAGGTAGTAAATCAAAAGGGAAGTATAAGCATTATTATTACTATCACTGCGATTGCGGCGTGCGTTATAATGCCGAAGTAGCCAATCAGATTTTTATAGATCAACTAAAGGAATACCGTATTAATCCAATAGCGATGGAGCTTTTCAGCGTGGTAACAACCAAAATCTACAAAAGTCGAACTCAAAGGGATTTAAGCGGGAAACGAGAAATTGCAGAGGAAATTGAACTGCTTTCACTTAAAATAACCAAGGCAAGAAACCTGCTTTTAGATGGGCATATTGAGGCGGATGACTTTAAGGCGCTTAAATTAGAGAGTGAGGATAAGATTTTACGGCTGGAAGCAAAATTAGCGAACATCAGTTCCAAGCCCTTAATGAGAATTGGCATAGAAACGCTTGTAGATAAAGTAGTTACAAGTTTTTCAAAGCTTGATGAACTATTTTTAAGCGCCGAAATCAAAAAGCAACGGCATATGGTGTGTTCATTGTTCCCTGAAAAATTGGAGTATGACGGATACATGTTTCGAACTCCCCGACCCAATGCCGTAGGTGAGCTTATTTTATTGATTAACAGCGGTTTAAGTGGTAAAGAAAAAGGGAAAGACTGTTCTGTAAACAATCTTTCCCTTATGGTAGCCCGTAGGGGAATCGAACGCGATTAAAAACCTATTGACTTACAATACTTTATATGGTTGTCGATGTACTACGCACCGAATTACTAACCATTCTTGATGCAGATTAATTTACAAATCTTACGATATAAAGATACAAAATCCATTAAACTGTTCAAATTCTAAAGAGACATTTTTTGGTGGAAACACTATGATCTAATTGAATTAATACTTTACTAAATAATATAGTGCCGTCAAACATTTTTTTACTGGCAACGTATTTATTTAAAAGGTCGTTCTATGAAGCCCATATATTTTTCTATAAGTAAAAACTTCCCGATAATGGTTATCCCGGATAGCCAGGCTCATCAGAACGGTCACACGGTGTTAACCTACACCTATAGCATTTTTAAAAACCCCACCGGGCAAGAAAATGAATTTTTGAGAAAGGAAAGCACCTTGCACACCGACAGAAAGAATGATGGTAATTATATGGGCTATATAACTTTTGAGCAACCAGGAAAGCTTTTTACTTATAGCGCGGACGGCAGCGAAGATTTAGCCAGTGAGGACGTGGAGGAAATTATAGAAGTGATAAGCCATTATCGCGACACGCCTAAAATGTGGTCATTATGAACCAATCAATAAAATATGACTTTTGGGTCGTTGCGATAGGATCATCAGCTGGCGGTCTGCAACCGTTAATTAAAATGCTCAATGGGTTGGCTGAAAGTACAAAAGCAACCTTTATCATCATTCCACATTTGTTACGCACAGGTAAAAGCAACTTGGATTATCTTTTATCTAAACACTCAAAAATGCCTGCAATCAGAGCAGTGCACGGTATGCCTTTAGAGCCACAAAAAATATATATCCTCCCTGAAAATAAGGTAATGACCCTGAAAAATGGCTTTCTTATTCTGCGTGACCGAAGACCCGACGAGATCATTAATCATGCTATTGACACTTTTTTTACGTCTTTAGCTTTGGATGCTAAAAAAAAGGCTATTGGAATTGTACTTTCCGGGGGTGGAAACGACGGACTGTCAGGATCTAAAGAGATAAAAAGGAATAATGGGGTTATCATTGTTCAAGATCCACAAACCGCTGAACATCCAGATATGCCCAACGCTATTATCGCATGTGATATGCCAAATGCAATTTTACCTCCCGAAGAGATAGGAAAAAGAATAATTCAACATACAGGTTTGCTCGGCTGAGAACACGCAATGATGTAATTTCCTGTTTCCACATGATTGACGTTTGGTGATTATTTGGGCAATATATTCCGGCTTGTAAGGCCAGCATTTTCCAGGGCGATTGTTTGTCAGACCTGATGAAAACCTAGATAGGAAAGATGGATCGTTTTTTGGACACCGTTAACGGTAATAGTGAACCTGCCTTTACCTCCAACAGTAGCTGTATTGTTTACCACCATAGCTAAACTTTCTTCAACTATACTATCGCTTAGCGATACCTGGAAAGTATTTTCATGATGCTGAGCCTCGCGAAAAGGCAAGCTCTTGAATTTGTTGGGGTAAAACAAAATACCTTTTTTTGTATTATTGTATAACACATGGACGACGCCGGAATCCTGATCTGATAAGATCACCGAAACTTTCAAAAGCCATATAAAATCAGGCCATGCAGTCACACCTCTACTTTTTACCATTTTTATGTCGGAAATAGCACTTCATTATTTAAAAGATGGCGGAGAAATGGGCGAACATACCCGTTCGTTGGATTGGTCGAAAACCTCGATGGGCGCAATTGCCCGCTGGCCGAAGAACTTACTACTGACCCTGAGTACGCTGCTGCGTTCCCGGTCCCCGATGTTTTTATGGTGGGGGCCTAACCTCATCCAGTTCTATAACGATGCCTACCTGCCAAGTTTTGGTAAGGAGGGCAAACACCCGGCCGCTTTAGGGCAGCATGGCGAAAACTGCTGGCCGGAGATATGGCCGGTCATTAAACCGCTGATCGACCAGGTCATGGCAGGTGGCGAAGCCGTCTGGATGGAGGACCAACTGATTCCGATCTACCGTAATAACCAGCTCGAAGATGTCTACTGGACCTTTGGGTATAGCAGCGTGCTAAATGAAAGCGGACACCCTGCGGGTGTGCTAGTCATTTGCAACGAAACCACCGAAAAAGTCAAAGCACTAAAGGCGTTAGCAAAGGCACAAGCTGAAGCGGAGCAGCAGCGTGACCGGCTCAAGCAGTTCTTTATGCAGGCACCTGCGGGTATCTGTATCCTGCACGGCGCAGAGCTGGTCTTTGAACTGGTGAACCCTTTATACCAGCAACTCTTTCCGGGCAGGGAACTGTTAGGGAAGGCATTACTGGAAGCCGTACCGGAAGTCAAAGGCCAGCCGATCCAACAAGTATTAGCGAAAGTTTATACAACAGGCAACACTTTTGAAGGGAAAGAATTGCTGATTCCTTTAGCCCGGACAGCGGACGGCCCGGTAGAAGACCGGTATTTCAATTTCATCTACCAAGCCAGGCGAGATCACATGGGCGCGGTTGACGGCATCCTTGTGTTTGTGATCGAAGTAACCGACCTGGTTAATGACCGGCACGAAATGGAAAAAACCCAGGATACTTTAAAGGCCGCGGTGACATCAGCCCAGTTGGGCACTTTTGACCTGGACATAACCGCCGGCCAGTTAAAATGGAACGACCGATGCCGCCGGCTCTTCGGCGTCAGTGACCAGCAAGAAGTAACCTATGAAGGCAGTTTTTTAGCCGGGCTGCATCCCCAGGACCGCCCAAGAGTAGAAGCGCATATCGCCGAAGTATTCGACAAATCGGTCAATAATGGCCATTATGATATAGAATTCCGGACCATCGGGTTTGAAGACCAGCGGCTGCGCTGGATCAGGGCAATAGGCCAGGCTTATTTTGATCATGAAGATCAACCTATCCGCTTTGTAGGTTCTGCGCTAGATATCACCGAGCAAAAAGAAAACGAACTCCGGAAGAACGATTTTATCGGGATGGTCAGTCATGAACTAAAAACACCACTAACTTCGCTTAAAGCTTATGTCCAGGTATTAAATCACAAAGCCCAGAAAGGCGAAGACAGCTTCGAAAAGAACGCGCTGGCGAAAGCGGACCTGCAGATCAAGAAAATGGGCGATTTGATCAACGGCTTCCTGAATATCTCACGCCTAGAATCGGGTAAGTTGACGCTGAACCGGCAGAATTTCGACTTGGATGAGCTCCTAACAGACATCATCGACGACATTAACATTACGATGGATACACATGAGATCCGGTTCACCCCCTGGCCGCCGGTAACGGTCTATGCGGATAAGGATAAGATCGGCTCGGTACTCACCAATTTATTGAACAATGCGATCAAATATTCTCTCAAAGGAAAAGTTATCCATGTGACCTGCGAAATGCTGGAAAACGGTCCACAGGTCAGTGTCCGGGATGAAGGGCTGGGAATCAAACCGCAAGATATAGCCTATATATTTGATCGCTATTTCCGGGTCGAAGGGAAGCACATGGCCCATATCTCCGGTTTTGGGATCGGGCTGTATCTGAGCGCCGAGATCATCAAGCAGCACCAGGGAAAAATCTGGGTCGAAAGCGAGCTGGGGAAAGGCAGTACTTTTTACTTTTCATTGCCTATATTCGCCTGATGCACGAAATACAGGTTAAAACAAAATACAACGATCAGGAACTTTCCGAATTTAAAACGCTGATCCTTAAAAAGATCCGGGTCGCGCGGGAAGAATTGTTGTTATTGGCCTCATCACTAAGTTCAGCGCAGACAAACGGCACTGATGATACAGCGAGTTCGGGTAAAACATTGGAAGACGGCTCGGCCACGCTGGAAAAGGAGTCGATCAATCAACTGGCCGCCCGTCAAAAAAAATTTATCGACCAATTGGAAGCCGCGCTGATGGGTATTGCCAATAAAAGTTATGGTATCTGCCGCGGCACCGGCAAACTGATTCCTAAAGAACGCCTGATGGCGGTTCCGCATACGACTTTAAGTATGGAAGCGAAACTTAAACAGACTTAATTTAAATGAAGCCTTTTTGGTCGACCTGGAAAGCCACATGAAAGGTCGACCCCACGCCAGGCTCACTTTCAACCCAGATACGGCCCTGGTGTTTTTCCATGATCTTTTTGACAATGGCCAGCCCGACACCGGAACCTTCATACCCATCCACATCGTCGGAACGAGTGAATAAATCAAAAATCTTATCCAGATCACGCAGCTTAATTCCTATCCCATTATCGGTAACCCGGTAACGCACCTGGTTCCCTATGCGGTCACCGCTTACGGAGATCAGGGGTGATCCCATTTTGCCGGAATATTTGATGGCGTTCCCTAATAGATTGGAAAAGACCTGTTGAATCATGGTTTCATCTCCGTAGATCGGCGGCGTATTGTTAATATCGATCATTACGCTCAACTGTTCGTTAGCGATCAGCAATTGTTCCTTCAGGTCGGCCAGCAAAACGGCCATATCCACAAGCTTTGGCTGGGCTTTGATCTGCCCGGCCTTGGAATAATGAAGCACTTCTTCGATCATGGATTGCATGCGTGCCGCACCGGTCAGGATACCGCCCAGCATTCGCTGTTCGCGCATATCTAAATTCGAACTGCGCTGCAGCAACTGTGCGTAACTCTTGATCGTTGTGAGGGGGTTTTTAAGGTCGTGCGAAATGGTATAACTGAAAGCATCCAGTTCATCATAGGCTTCCTTTAATTTATCATTCAGTATCCTGATCTCGGTGGCCTTCCGGCTGATCGCAAAGGCTACTTCTTCCTTCAGCTGCAAGGCAGAACGGAAGTCCTCATTTTGCCAGGGCGCTGAGGTAAGCTTGACCTCCTGATTCCAGGTCTCAAACGATTTCCGGGGTGATATCTGTGAAAGTCCGCTGGCACTTACTTCAACCGGTTTATCCGGGTTCCCCGCCCAGGTAACGGTACTGGCCACCTCCGGCCGGAACCAAATCATATATTCTTTTAATTCCCTGGACAGCCGGCAAACGAGCATGCCGCTAGCCACATCTTTATAGGCCAGCGCCGGTGGGTATTCCTCGGGCAGCCGGTCCGTCGCATGTACCGCTTCCTGCATATTTTCCTGCAGCCATAAAATAAAAGGCACCAAGAACGCCTCATCCGGTGTCTGGCCGGTTTTGTAAAATTGATTGTCATAAGCAAGTACAGCGCCCCCAGCTTCTACGGCCTGGAGCAGTGTCACCTCATGCTTGAACAGGGCATCCTCAATATTATTATAGCGCAGCAAATGCCGGGTAAGGTCGTCTACCGCCGCCTTGAGCAAATTCGTTTTAAACAAGTCTTGCTCCGACTGGCGGAAGCTGAGCGAAGAAGACAACACCTGCCCGATCAGTTTAGCAGCCTCCCGTTGTTTGAAGTGAATATACCTTGGCGTATAATTATGACAGGCAACCAATCCCCAAAGTTCGCCCTGGTGGATCAGCGAAACACTGAAACTGGAAGCGACACCCATGTTTTTCAGATACTGGATATGAATAGGCGATACCGCGCGTAAAGAAGAATGAGTCAGGTCAAGCGGGGTTTCATCCAGTTCATGGTAAGTCAGTATAGCGGAAGGCACGGTTGTGACATCGGCGATCAGGCGAACCAGGTTCAGTTTGTACAATTCCCGCGCCTGCTGCGGTATATCCGATGCCGGGTAATGCAAACCCAGCCAGCCGGTTAACTTATCTGTTTTAGCTTCGGCTACCACTTCGCCATGGCCATCCGCGTGGAATTTATAAACCATGACGCGGTCATACCCAATGATCTTTTGAATTTGCAGGGCGGTCCGGTCCAGCAACCGGGAAAGATTAGCGTCGGCCATGATCTCCGATAAGGCACTGCCGATGACTTGCTGAATATCTATTTTCAGGTCAGAGTCGCTGGGCTCAAATTCCAGTAAATATTGGTTACCCGAAGCGCAGATAACCAAGTTGATGTTTTGGCCGTCAATCGCGATCGGATAGGGGTTCACCGGCAGGAAACCATCTTTGGTATGCGCAATACTGATCAGCTTTTCAATAAAGCCGTCGATCTTTTTCAGGATGGTTGTTTCA
>Ga0302315_10000931_pt1 | contig 31362 bp, 17 predicted proteins | sample III_Palsa_N3_1_FD_200532 | JGI IMG/M metagenome (GOLD analysis project Ga0302315, IMG submission 200532) | Peat permafrost microbial communities from Stordalen Mire near Abisko, Sweden - III_Palsa_N3_1 | ecosystem: Environmental > Terrestrial > Soil > Palsa > Peat permafrost | place: Sweden...
GGGCTTTGACCAGCTTGAAGACGGCGATCAGGCGTAATAGCTCATGGTCTTGTCTTTTCATGAGGCGTGTTTACCTTATCCATGAATGTTCTTACGCAGCGGCTGGGCCGCGACCTTTCTCGATGGTAGTCGAATCGGCGACTACAAGCCGACATATCGGTACTAATCCGGTGTCGGAGAGCGCATTGGCGATAACGCACTCATCGAGATGTGCGCGAGAGAAGTTAGTATCGGAAATGCCATTCGTTCCAGTGAAGCGGCCCTCGTTCACGCCTATTTCCCCACAGACGTCTATTGAGGAGTGCCGATTTAGTTTGGTTCCTGTTCGCGCATTTTTTGTCTTGACTCGATTTGCTCGCCGCTTAGGCGCGCGTCGTAAATCGAACGAGGCTCAACGGAACGGGCAATCAGTGTCGAGAGAGCAGCGATGAGAATCAGCGGCAAAACGAACGATCTGTCCCTGCCGGTAAGCTCCAATATCAGGACAACGGCGGAGATTGGCCCCTGGGTGGTAGCCGACAGAACAGCCCCAGCGCCAAGCAACGCGAAAAATCCCAAGGGCACGCCCGGCCATAGCGCGCTCCAGGCATATCCGAGCGCAGCGCCGAGCAAGGCCCCAAAGGTGAGAGAGGGAGTAAACAGGCCGCCAGGCACGCCACGGCGCATACACAGGCTCGTGGCCAGCGGCTTCAGCAACAGCAGGGCCAGCACGAGGCGCAACCCAACCTGATCGGCAAAGAGCAACTGCGAAAGGTCTTTGCCGTTGCCGAGTATCTCTGGAAATCGCACGGAGGCCAATCCCAGCAGATCGAGGACGATGTCTTCGATCCGTTCTCATGCTGCTTCAGTGTAGTAATGATTTGCTCTCCTCTGTACCCATTGTTCGATCTGTCGATCCTCCTTCTTTCGACTTCTCAGAGTTTCAACGGTCAATCTATCTCTAATTTCTCCTGCATCGGTTTTGGGGTTTGGATCAACTTGAGTCTGGACCGTGAGATGCGTGACGCCGTGATCGCACTGTTCCAGATTGCAATACAGCTTTCTAAAAATTGATAGGTAGCGGGTGCTGGTAAGTTATGGGCCCACTGTTCACCAAAACCGAACTGTAAGTCGCGCACAGACAGTCGATATGCCTTTGTTAGCGTATCGAGGTTCGTAGGGCGCGCGAAAGCTTCACCGCTAAATCCTTTGGGCTCGAAGGATATGCAATTTTTTGCATACATAGCCAAGGGAATGACAAAAGTGGTAGGTCGATCCCCATTTGGGCAAGTGTAGTTGCTGATTTGGTGCTGTTTACTCGACGTGTCATGAGTAAGCAAATCACTCTTACCACCTTCGTCGAGACGTTCTTCCCTCAAAAGGCAAGTTCGACACAGCACGGGAATGCGGTCCTTCGGACCGTAAGTCTTGCTTTTTGTCTCTTACTCTTAGGATGTGGATCCGGCGTAGTTACTTCGTCGAACGTGCCAGTCATCAGCCAGGTCTATCCTCAGAGTGTCAAAGTGGGGTCAACTAATTTGACCATGAAGGTGACTGGGTCCAATTTCAGCAATCAGGCAACGGTACTCTGGAATGGCAAGCCGCTGACCACGGCACTCGTGGACGCGAACACCCTTGCAGCGACGGTGAGCAGCACTGACCTCGCTTCTCCCGCCACTGTTCTGCTCGCGGTAGAGAATGTAGGAGGGGACCAGTCGGCGACCGTCCCGGTCACAGTATCCGCGGCGGCATCCAGCATTCTTCCTTTGCAGATCACCTCCACGAGCGTCCCTTCCGGCCAGGTGGGAGTCACTTACTCCGCAACGCTGCAGGCGAGCGGAGGAACGCCGGCTTACGTCTGGTCCATCAGCTCCGGCAGTCTACCTGCTGGTCTCGTACTCTCGCCATCCGGCGTTATTTCAGGAACGCCGATGGCAAGCGGTCCTGTGAACTTCACGGCTGCAGTGAGTGATAGTAGCGTTCCTTCGACAACGCAATCGATTCCACTGAGCATCACGGTCGCTGCTGCAGCGATATCTTCCTTGGTCATCACTTCATCGACATTGCCTTCCGGTCAGCAGGGGACGGTCTTTGCCGCCGCTTTATCGGCAACCGGAGGTACGCAGCCCTATTCCTGGAGTATCAGCTCGGGCAGCCTGCCTGCCGGGCTGCTACTTTCCTCCACCGGCGCGATTGCAGGGATTCCGACCGCAAGTGGAAGCTACAGCTTTTCAGCAAAGGTAAGTGACAGTAGCGTTCCTTCCCAAAATCAATCGGTCCCCCTGGTCATCACGGTTGCTGTAGCTACCCCTGTGTTAGTGATCACTTCCTCGACGCTATCCTCTGGGGTCGAGGGTGAAGCCTATGCTGTCACACTGCAGGCGAGCGGAGGTACGCCCGCTTATACCTGGTCTATCAGCTCCGGTGGCTTACCTGCCGGTCTCAGCTTGGCCGCGACGACCGGCGTCATCTCCGGAACGCCCACGTCTACCGGTACTACAAGTTTTACAGTCGCAGTGAGCGATAACGGACATCCTGAACAAACAGAGCAGGCAACTTTGTCGATCACAGTCGCTCACCCGGCAACACAGACGACCACTGGAAATACCTGGTACGTGAGACCCGATGGGGGAACCCGTTACACCGCAGCACGCATCACAAACGGCCAATCGGGACAATGTGACGGCCTTGGCGATGCACCTTATCCCGGCTCCGGAGTCAATCAACATTGTGCGTTCAATGATGTGCGTTACCTATGGACCGATGGGACGTACAACAATATGGCATGGGTCGGTTCGGGCGGTGACACGTTTATTATTCGTGGATCGATAGCGGACGGAGTCACTTATCGTATCGGCTGGGAAAATAACTCCAACGCTTATGACCCGCTCACGGACAACTACTGGGGCATTGCAGGGAATCCGTATGGTTCGGGCATGCCCGCGCCCCCTTCCGGTACGGCTTCGGCGCACACGCGCATCCTGGGCGGCAACTATGGGAACTGCCACGCTCAGAATGCCAGGACACAACTTCATGGAGGTTATGGAGTTAGTCAGGTGATGGATTTGTCGGGTACAGCGTATGTCGATGTGCAGTGCGTTGATATCACCGATTTCTCAGCTTGCGGACGATCTTCGCAAACTTATAATTGCAATACCAATCTTGGTGCTCTGGATGATTACGCGTCCATCGGAGTCAATCAGACAAATACAACAACCCACCTGGCGATGACGGACGTACGCATCCATGGCATCGCCGGCAGCGGGCTTTATGGACCCAATGGTGATGGGAACACCTATAGCTATATCGATATCATTGGAAACGCTTCATCCGGCTGGAACGCAGACAATGGAACGACCGGTATCGGCAGCGCACTCATCCAGCATTTCAACATTAGCTGGAATGGATGCGCGGAAGAGTATCCGCTTGTGGACGCGCTCCCTTACGGCGATTGCACTGACGATAACTCTGGAGGCTACGGGGATGGATTCGGGACGGCAACCCTGACGTCGACAACGCCCTGGAACATAACCTTCGACCAAGGCCTGGTGAGCTATAACACTCAGGATGGACTGGATGCCCTGCACCTGATCGGGACAGGCTCCAGCATGACCATCACCCGAACCCTGGCGTATGGCAATATGGGCCAACAGATCAAGATCGGCGGCCAGTCCGGTTCTGCAATCAACAATTTTATTGTGACGAACTGCAATGCTCTTCGTAGTGCAATTCCAGGAACACCGTCCGGCTATAACAAGAGATTGAGTGACTTCTGCCGCGCGGCGGATACGGGTATCTTCTTGGCGACTCAGGACGGCGCCATCGTCCATTTCGATTTCAATACGATCTATTCCGCATCCGCGACGACCATCGAAGTAGGATGTGGCGGCACCTGCAAGGCTGGAACGGATCTCATAGACTTCCGCAATAACGTCATCCTCGGCTTCTATAACAATGTGGCCGATGGTTATGTGGGCGGCGGCACCAATGATTACGCCAATCCGATCTATCTGAACAACAACAATCCGTTCACTGATACTGGAAGCGTGTTCGATCACAATCTCACGTATCATCCGAAAAGTACGTGGACTTGCCCGTCTGCCTCTTATCTTCAAGAGACGAATGCAATTTGCGCCGATCCTGGACTTACCGACGAATCTTGGTACAACTACGGATATGGCGATATGTCTCCCGCAACTGAGGCAAGCCAGGTCGTCTCGAATGGCACAACCCTTCCCGGTGTGACGCTGGACTTCGCAGGCAATATGCGGCCAATCAAGCCATCCATAGGGGCGGAAGAGTTGGGTAGCGCATCGCCGACTCTTTTCTCTGAGTTTGTGTCAGCGGGGTCCTCTGCATCCGGTGGACCTCAGTAAGAAGGCCGGAGACCCTGGTGTCCACAGCAGCTTCCGCGCACGCAAGCGCCCAAATGCCTGCCCCTATTTTACTGTCTCTATATAATGGACGTTCGTTCCGTTACTCAGCAATGGAACTGTGAGTTGGATAGATGTGCACGATAAATCTGTCGTTCTATGGGTGCCCATGTTCAAAGCCGCCATGCTTAGAGTGCTTTCCGCGCTTGTCCTCTACGTCTTATGCCAACCGATGTTTGGAGAGACATGGTATGTCCGGCCCGACGGAGGAACTCGATACACCAGCGGCCGCATAGCAGCCGGGCTCAGTGGGCAATGTGACGGACAACACGATGCACCCTATCCTGGTTCCGGCAAAAACCAGCCATGCGCGTTCAATGACGTTCGCTTTCTTTGGGGCGAGGCGACCTATGGGAAAAACCTTACCTGGGTAGGAAAGGGAGGCGACACCTATATCATTCGAGGATCCCTGTCCGCGGGCGTCACATGGAGGATAGGTTGGCCGAATGCCTCCAGCGGTTTCGATAAACAAAGCGGCGATTATTGGGGTATCCCTGGTGACCCCTATGGATCAGGTATGCCTCCTCCGCCGTCTGGTACCCCCACGCAACATACGCGGATCCTTGGGGAAAATTACGCTTCCTGTCACGCTCCTTCTGCCAGGACCCAGCTTCATGGAGGTTATGGAGTTGGATCCGTGGTGAAGTTGAATGAAGTGTCCTACGTGGATTTGAGTTGTCTCGACATCACTGACTTCTCGTCATGTGGTCGATCCAGCCAAACTCATGCATGCAACACGAATCCCGGCAGCCTCGATGACTATGCCAGTAGCGGCATCTCCTGGTCCAACAAGTCGACGCATGACACTCTGACGGACGTAAGCGTGCATGGCATTGCGGGGTCTGGCATGGTGGGACCGACAGGCGATGGTACAAGCTTCAGTTATCTCAGCATCATTGGAAACGCAGCAGCGGGGTGGAACGCCGATGCCGGTGATGGAACTACTGGAACAGGGTCGCTCCATGTTGAGAACTACAACATCAGTTGGAATGGATGTGCGGAAGAGTACCCCATAACGGATGCGCTTCCTTACCAGGATTGCACCGATGACAATGTGGGCGGCTATGGCGACGGATTCGGGACAGCAACCACTGTCAGCAATCCCGGATGGGTGGTTGTTTTCGATCATGGAATCGTCAGCTACAATACGCAAGACGGCCTGGACGCGCTGCATCTTAGCGGCTCCGGCTCCAGTATGACAGTCAGCAACACTCTCGCATTTGCAAATATGGGGCAGCAGATCAAGGCAGGCGGTAGCCAGGGAATTCTGCGGCAAAACGTCATCTATACCAACTGCAACGCACTTCGACAGAACATCCCTGGAACACCTACAGGATACAACTCACGCTTATCCGACTTCTGCCGAGCGGCCGATACCGGTGTTTTCATGACCGTGAATGATGGAAGCACGACGATCTATGAAGACAACATCATGTACTCCGCATCGGCTACTGGACTGCAGGTGGGAGTTTCGACGTCATGTACAACAGCAACATGCAAAATCCAGCAGCGCCGCAATGTCTTTGTTGGTTTTCTCAAGAATAAGGCAGATGGTTACCCCACGCAGGACACGGGTGAGTATCCTAACCCAGTGTATGTCGAGGAGGCATCGAAGGCCTATACCAATCCAGGCAGCTCTTTCGAGGACAACACGACCTACCATGCGCGACCCAGTTGGCCATGTCCTAATCTTCATTTGCATGAGACGCATGCGACCTGTAGAGATCCACATCTGGCCGATGAAACATGGCATCTGTATGGACATGGGAACACCTCGCGCGTGGTACAGGCCAAGGGCGATACCTTACAGGACGACCCGAAGACAACCGATGTCACAAATGGGACGGAAGCCGCACCCGCCTCAAGGTTGAAGTTGATGGGCATCCCCGCGATTTTGCTCGTATCCGTTTGGACAGGCGTCCGCTATTATCAGAAAAAATCGGTTGGTTTCTTAAATGACTAGCTTGCCAGACTTCGGAAGGCCGGTGATTGTTTCTGAGCTCAGGGCTATCCCAACTAGTACTGCAAAGAACGCCACATCTGATATGTGATGTCGGGACCCACTTTCAAAAACACTGTCAATGGCCCACTGAAAGACTACCGGAAGGAAACACAATCCATACCAAATCCACCAGGGGTTCTTTGCGAACAGCTTGCCCGAAGCCATCAAAAGAATGAGCCAAAGAGCGAGCCAATAAGCACTACAGAGTGCCTTTGCTCCCGCATATAACCCTTCTGAGGGACGCAAGCCTCGTTTGAGCGTCTCGTAAATCCCGATCCCATCATCTCCCAGATAGACGATCTGCTTTCGGACGACAAGAGCCGCAAAGGCTGCCGGATGGTGCGCAATCCACTTCTTGCCCTCGGCGTACCCTACCCGGTCAGCTTCATAGACATTGTCAGGAAGGTGAATCTCGCCTTCGGGAGAGTAGGATGCGTTCGCTAGAGGATTGTTCGCTCGATAAAACACGCTGCCACCGTTCGCCGTAATCAGAATGAAACGTCCAACTACATGCTCGTTGCGATAAGTCCATGGCAGGATCACGATCAACATTGCCAAGCCAAAGGCCATTGTTCTTCCCAACCCAGCCAGCAAGCTTGTCCGTCTAATCAACTCTATGATCAAGATCACAAATGGAAAAAGCATACAGCTGGGCTGCGTCAAGGTGGCAAATCCAACGAAAATGCCAGCGCCGGCAAGCAGAGGCCAGCACATTCTGGAACTCCGGAAAGACCATAGATACAGCAGCATTGCCCATGGCAAAAGAAAGGCAATCAAACCTTCTTTCGAATTGATCCCGCAGATAGTAATGTAGCCTGGCCAGATAGCAAGCACGAGCGCCGTGATGCCCGCGGCTGTCCTGCCAGCCAGTTCTCGGGCCAGCAGCCACGACGCAGTGCAAGTGGCCATAAAAAGCAAGAGCGAAACAAGAATCGTCACCCATGGATGGATTCCGAAGACCATCATGAATGGGGTCAAAACCATCGGAAATCCGGGGGGCCAAAAGGCGCCGGAATATACCCCTTTCGCCATGCTGGCGGCGACGCTATAGTAAGCAGCCCCGTCAGACTTAAGTGTCGCCGGAAAGCCAAGAACCCAAGCAATCCGAAACAACAATCCGATTGCAACGAATAACCAAAGCCACCCGCGAGACTGAACCCACTTTTCAGGAAAAATGCTTTCCATTGCTTTCAACAGTATGTCGCGGAATTGGTAGCAAATGGCCGCGAAGATAAAGATCATCACAGCCGCCGTCCATGCCAATAAGAGCGAATGCGTTATTAGAAAGACACCGCGATAAGCGATTGAGAAGTCTGTTTCAAGACACAGAAAAATGAAAAGCAATTTTGTCGTCTGAGAGAACAAAATACCCGTGAGGCTTCTGGATTTCGATCGAGCGTAGGTTTTCGGATAGGATGCGATAGATGTAGAGATCCGGTCCATGATATGTGCCCTTCATTACGCAGATTGAATGTTTCGCTCGTCTCAAGGATACAGCTGTACTATGACAAGGCGGCCTTTCGCATAATATGACAAAGGGGCTTAGCGGGCCACAGATTCTGTACGATTTTGCTTACCCGAACACAAACTTTTCTGGATGCTATACCGCGCAAAGCCTATGCCAGTTTGGGGGTAGCTTTTGGTCGTCTCAACAAGTTTCTAGTTGCTTACGAAGCAACCGAGAACGGAGGTCCTGCACGGTTCGAGGCCAGAAGTTTAAGCTCGTTTGTGAAGAGGTGGGCTGGAATCTGTTAGCCGCAAGGGCATTACTATATATCTGCGACAGACGACGGTGAAACGGAGCGCCCTTAGAGTGCGCTGAAGCGCGCCCTTTCGGAATCCAAACCTCGCTAAAAAGCTCTGCCCCGATCGCGTGGCGCAAGGGGTTTCCTGCAGCTTCCACGCTATCGCTTGTGCAGGCCTTCGCTAGGGGCACTCCCGAAATTTTGCTTCATCGATGAATAGCGCGACCATCTTCCCGTTCGGCAGGCGAATCATTTTTCTCCATTGCCCATCCGCTAGTGCGAACGCAATTGTGCAGCGGTCCAAACGATCTCATTGTTGTACTTGGAGAGGATTTCCTGGGCTTTTAAGAGATAAGGTTCCAGCGAACGCAGGTCGGTTAGTGCTTCTATGTCATTCAGGTCACCGCTGGCGCCAGCTTCGTTCACTGCGCCGCGATAGATGAGGTCCGCTGCGGGCCCTGCAGCGGACACGATGCAGCGTGTTTCGGTGGACCATCCTTCCCAGCCATACACCGCTTGAAAGTGGAAGCTCTGGGAGCACTCGGGGATGAGCCCAATTCCTATGCCGATGGGAATCGCACCGAAATGCGCAGCAGCGACTATGTGACCAACCTCGTGTTCTACCGCAGGTAGAAGGACGGATTCGACAAAGTCAGCCGGCACGAATGCCTCACACTCTCCGCCAGAATAGGCACCAGAATCTTCAGAGCGAGTATTTTGGGTTGTGTATCGGTCATCGCTTATGTGGCACAGAATCTCTCCTCCATGATTCCATATCCACACAACATCGATGGAACGGAAAGCGCCAGAGGCGACAACGCAGCTAAAGCGGGGATAATGGATACGGAGGAACGCTTTGCCTACAGACAATTTCGATAACATAGCCAAAAACATGGCTCATATGCTTTCGGCCGCTCGCCACTGCTTAGATGAACGCCAAATTCTGCCCTGCCTCACTCTTCTATATGCGGTATGGATGTGATGGCATCCCTCGAGGCCACCCCTGGAGAGAAAGTCATCGTCTCCTTTAAACGCTGGGTAGATACTTACTTGTTGCCTCCCACAAGTTGGAAATGCACAGCGGTGGATCTCTACGGCGCTCGTTGCGCTGTCGTTCACACCTTCACGCCGGATTCTGACTTATCGAAACGCGGCGCAGCCAAAGTGATCTACTATGCCCATTCAGGCGCGGACATCGCGAAACTCGAAGAGGTGAGTAGCGACTTCAATCGAGATGCCGAGTACCTCGAAGTAGGCGAGATGATCATTTTCTTCTATGACGCAATTATGAAGTACATGGTCGAAGTCGCAAGCGATCCCGTTCGCAAAGCGGCTGTAGAAACAAAGGCTGGGTTATGGTTCGGTGATACTCATGCGGGTCTGATCGACGAGTACCTTGCTGCCAAAGCCGCACATGAAACGGCAAAAGCCTCACAATTGGAACCATCGTGAGCCACGCGGGAACAAAACACTTTAGGTGAGGTGAACATGCCGACAAGCGCGACGCCAACCACTAACAACATCGCAGCATGGATCCAGAAGTATTTTCATGCACACCGGGCCCGTACCGCCGAGGTGCTTTCCGGTCCTAAGAGGGAGACTTGGTTCAGCGCTGAAACCTATGTTACTCTTTGCCGCGAGATCTCGCCGCACCCTGAGAATCCTGATTTACCCAACTTTTCCTGCTGGGGCGAGCTAGAGTTCGCAACAGTCTTTGCCTCGTTGGAGCTTGGCCGTCCTTCAGTTGGATCACCAATGCGAAAGCCAGACATCGTTTGCTACAACGTATCGGAAGGCATCGAAGCCGTCGAGCTGTCATCGAGATCAAGTTGGTCAGAAATAATGAGGATGCGAATGCTTGTTTGGCGGAACTTGAAAGAGCAACTATCGAATGCGGCTTTATTCTTCCCGTATGCAAACATCTTCGGAATCGTATTTTTCGCTATGGCACCGTATAAGACGCCCGGAACCTTCAATACTGCTTCTGAACGCCTGAACAAGGGATTGAACGTATCTTTCCTGAGCAGGATGGTTTTACGGTTGTCTCGGAGTTCAAAGTACAGCCGATCTTCGACGCAGTGCTCACATGCTTTCACTTTCCCCAGATGAGCGCCTCGCTTGGTCTCACGGTCCTTCAATTTCATGGCAGTGTCGCGTCCTCTATTTGAAAGTTGCTTAGACCCACTCCAACCAAGCGAAACAACTGTTCCGGTCCAAACTCAACACGTTCGCGGAGAGCTAAAGCGATCAGTCTTCAACGGAAGTCATGCGACCGCATGTCCACGTCGCTGAGATCTAATATCTGCACGGCTGACGCGCTCACATTGATAACGCCATCTTGATTCTGGAGCGTGCCATCGACGCGGAGAACTTTCCGCGCCTCACCGTGATGCGGTTCCGTTCATACAGATGTGGATTGATGATAGCGTTCGAGATGCCCGTCTCATCTTCGAGGCTAAGGAAGATGAAACCCTCGGCTGTGCTCGGACGTTGCCGAGCAATCACCGCTCCCGGGATGCGGGCATACATTCCGTCCGGCATCCCGCGCAGGCTTGCGGCCGACAGCACACCAGCGGCGTTCATTTCTGTCCGGTGATATGCCATTGGGTGCGGCCCAAGCGTTACACCCGTGCTGTCGAAATCAGCAACCAACCGTTCTACGGTTGTCATTGGCCGTAGCGGAGCAGCGGCTTGCAGTTCATGTTCGTCCCGGATGTTCTCAAAGAGCGGCCCAGCGGATTGTCCAGCACGCTCCGCATTCCATAGAGCGGTACGTCGATGATGTTTCTCTCCAGTCCAGTTGAAGGTCCCGGCTTTCGCTAACAGAGTTAGCTCTGTCTTCTTGATCGACGAAACACGGCGGCGCAGATCGTACTCAGAGGCGTATGGCCCGTCTATCAAACGAGCCTCTGTGACGGCGTCCGCGACTGTCTGCCGCAATCCCTTCACATATTTCAGCCCCATGCGAACGGCATGGCGACCGACGTATCTAGTACGGTCACCAATCGTCCCATTTTTGATTCGTCTGCCCTTCACCCCACCTATCTCCACGAACCAGCAGGAGAAAGGAACCCAATGACTAGGAGTATCAATGACAACAACACGAATGGCAGCCGGAATTCAGCAGCACAGTTCGACGATCCCAGGGAGTACTAAGCCCTGGAACCAACACCGTGGCCGACAATACCAAACCCAGTTAGCACGGAGTCAAACCGGCGCATGATACTGCTGCCTTTTTGATAAGGACTGTCACTAAGGGCGCGGATGGGATCCACAAGAACAAGTTCGTGCTCCTCGGTGGCGGGTTGGCGATAGCCATACTCTTTTTCGTATTCACCGCATTGTCGGGAAGTCTTCAAAGAAACAGGGGACGGGGAAGCAGCTTGCCCAGCAATCAAACAGGGCGATGCAAAACGCCCCAAAGCTAGTATGACCCCTGTTATGGAAAGTGTTGCAACTCCGGCTGACCGCGTCAGCATCGCCGCCGATCATCATGCAGTAGCCGCGTTCCAGACCCAGACACCCGCTTGTTCCGACATCAACATAGTGAATGTCCTTTACGCGAATACTTCGCGCCCTTCGGCCGTCTATGAGAGCGTCTCAGGCATCCAGATAAGAAAGAAATTCCGTAATGGTTTTTGTCTACGGTGGCTGCCAGTACCGTTATTTTGGCCTTGACAATTTCCGATTAAGACGGCTAATGTGATTTCCCGGTAACGTACACGTAAATATTTGGTTCTTGGGATCTCAGATTTTGTATATCTGTGAGGATTTGCTCTTCGGGCCGTCTATGTTTTTGATCAGGGAGCGCAGAAGAAGTGGATAGGCGATAAGAAGCGCATAGCGGCGAGTTTTTAGGCATATATCAGCAAGATTTGGAGTTTGACGTGAAGAATCTGATGAAGTTGTTTTTGTTTTTAGCATTTCTTTGCCCTGTTTTCGCATGGGGCCAAGCAGTGACGGGCCGCGTCTCGGAAACCAGCGGCGGCGTCCTCCCCAAAGTGAAGGTTATAGTCCGCAACCAAGCCACAAATGTTGAGGTCGTTACCGTTACAACGAGAGCAGGCGATTATACGGTTCCATACCTAAAACCTGGTGTATACAGCGTCACGGCGGTGGTCCCGGGATTCGATACCCAGACAAAGACGGATCTTACCCTTCAGGTAAGTCAGACCGTCACAATCAACTTTGTCATGAAGGTCGGGGCCGTAACTGAAACGATCAATGTGAGCGGCGCCCAGTTGGATAAAGATAAGGCAGATGTTGGCGAGGTCGTCGAAAATGAGCGGGTCAATGAGCTTCCTCTGAACGGGGGCGATATGGGGCAGCTAGCTCAATTGAGCGCAGGCACCTACTACTCCGGCAGTGTGCTGTATGTTCGTCCTTTCGATAATTCGCTCGCCGCGATGTCGATCAATGGAAGCGGCTATGGCAGCAACGAATTGATGCTGGACGGTGTTTCCAATGAAGCGGCTCATGGTGACGCTTACAACGGTACGAACTCACAACAGGGATACATTCCACCCGTGCAGGCTGTGCAGGAGTTCAAAGTAGTCACGAATCCCTATGACGCGACCTATGGTCGCCTACAGGGGGGCGCGATCGACATGGTCCTCAAGTCGGGGACGAACCAGATTCATGGCAATGTGTATGAATTTGCGCGGCGCGGTTATCTGGATGCGAACTCCTGGGTCAACGATTTCAATCATCTTGCCAAGCCATCGCACACGCGCGACCAATATGGAGCGGAGCTGGACGGTCCGCTCTTTATTCCGAAGCTGTACAACGGCCATGACAAGACCTTCTTCCTGGCACAGTTTGAGAATTGGAGCGAGATCCTCCCCGGTACGCTTCTCGATACTGTTCCGGAGAAGCAATGGTTGACAGGTGACTTCAGCGACTTGCAGTACTACAACCTGTCGACCGGGTCTATGCAGCCGATCATTTTGTATGACCCGCTTACCACAACGGTGGTGAACGGAGTGCCGTCGCGCACTCCATTTCCTACCATCAATGGCAAAATCAACCAGATTCCGACGAATCGCCTAAGCCCGTACGCGCTGGCTCTCTTGCAGTACTATCCGGCACCAAACACGACACCGACGCCACAGTCCACATCCTACACACGCAATTACGTGGCGCCAGATCCAACGACGGATACCTACCGCAACGCGCTGATCAAAGTCGACCAGGTAATTGGCTCGAAGGATCGTGTGAGTCTGCGTTATGGGTACTGGGAGCGGGCGGAATTCGACGATCAGAGCGGCATTCCGGGGGAAGGCGCCTATGGCGAATACCCTCACGCGGAGCAGGTCAACACGTTTTCGCCGGAATGGATCCGCACGTTCACGCCGGAACTGATCTTTGACTTCAAGGCTTCGGTGATCGTGCGCCGCAATATCCTGAACGAAGGACCGCAGAACTTCAACCTGACTTCACTCGGTCTTTCCAGCGCCGAAATCGGCCAGTTTGGTATCTACAACGACTTTCTTCCTTACACGAGTCCTAGCGAGTTCACGTCGGTCGGTAATGGCGGAGGTCAATACACAATCGGCAATTCGCTGGCTATGCTTCCTAGCTTCACATGGACGAAGGGCAAACACACATTCCATGCAGGTCTAGATGTGCGCTTCCTGCAGACGGGCTATCGCTACCAGACCGGCGGTGCAAACTTCAGCGTGGACCGCACGTGGACTCAGGCCAACTACCAGTCCGGGGACAGCGCTAGCGGCAACAGCATCGCATCGCTTCTACTGGGCACAGCGACATCCGGCACATTTTCGATCAACCCAACTCTCATGTTCTCGCAGCACTACTGGGCTCCGTTCATTCAGGATGACTGGAAGATACGGTCGAACCTGACGCTGAATATCGGCATGCGGTATGACTTGAACCAACCCCCAGTGGAACGGCATAACCGTTTCGATTATGACTTCAATCCGTCCATCACCAATCCCGTTTCCTCAGGTTTGTCCACCCCGGTTCTTGGCGGCTTGACGTTCCCGGGCGTAGATGGAACCCCCCGCTCCTATAACGAACTGGATACGGCTACGTTCCAGCCACGGCTCGGCCTCTCCTATTCGCCTGAGAGCAAACTAGTGATACATGGAGGATTCGGTATCTTCTACCAGAACCCCAACCCTGGGCCCAGCGAACTCGGCTTTTCCGCAACCACGCAATACGACGCTTCGAACAATGGCGGCATCACGCCGACCCAGAACCTCGGAGTTCCGATGAATGGCGCAAATCCAGCAGTCTCCACAAATCCATTCCCGACAATCGTGCAGCCCACTGGTTCTTCGCTTGGAGCAGAGACTGGCCTTGGCCAGGGCCTGTTTTATCTGAATCCAAAATTTGCGGTTCCACGGACATATGAGTACTCGGGCGGCATTCAGCAGCAGTTCCTGAAGGATGATGTTCTCGAACTGAATTTCGTTGGCACGCGGACCGTGAACAACGCAACGAGCGACGGCATCAATAACCCAATGGTGGTCTCTTACGCGCAATGCGATCCCGAGCTTGGCGGCAATCCGGCAACCTGTAGCGGAAACGCCTATGTTACCAACCCATACCTCAATATCAACGGCTTTCAGGGATCAAACTATTACACCTCAACGACCATTCAGGAGTTGAACCTCACCCGTCCCTTTCCTGAGTTCGGCGGTATTACGGATTATGACATCAACGGCGGCAAGTTCTGGTACAACTCATTACAGCTTACCGCCCAGCACCGCGTGAGCAAGTCTCTGACGGTCCACGGCACCTGGACTTGGTCGAAGAAGATGGATTCGGGTGGATACACCGACACTGTCTACCGCGTCGAGGCGCGCAATATCGATAGCAACGACTTCGCGCATCGCGTCACATTCTCTGGCTTCTGGCTGTTGCCAGTTGGGCGTGGCAGGCAGTTCCTCTCTCACGCCAATCGCCTAGTAGACGCGGCTTTAGGTGGATGGGAGATGGCGGCCATCGTGACCTGGCAGACGGGATTCCCCTGGACGCTCAACGGCTCCACCGATTACAACGGGGCCGGCTACATCAATCGTCAGGTCACGCCAACGACGATCACCGGTGTTAACCGCGCCTGCATCGGGAACTGGGAATTGAACTCTAAAACCGGACTCTATCAACTGACCTCAGTTGGAACGAATAATAACTGCTCGTCCTACACCTTTATCTCCATCCCGAGCACTTATGGCATTCATCCTAACGTGATCTATACGGGTATCCGCGATCCGGGCACGGAAGATGTCGACGTGAGCCTGTCGAAGAGCTTCCAGATTTATGAACGCCTCCATTCGCAGTTCCGCATAGATGCGTTCAATGCGGCTAATCATCCGACGTTCTCTGGCGGTTATGACTCCGGTCCAACCGACTCGACATTTGGTGAGATCGTGAAGAGCGGCGGACAAAGCAATCAGCCACGCAATGTTCAGCTGACATTCAAAGTGATCTGGTGAGGGCTGTGCCATGCGCATTGCGACCTGAATATTGCCTTTGTATGAGAGACGTCTTCAAAGCGTTGGCTGGCCGACGACGAAACTTCTACCAATTCAAAACTTCTGCCCGAGATCCAAAGGAGATCATCATGGGACACGCGAAATATTTTGAAAGTCAAGCGGCGAAGCGCGAGTCGCGCAACCTGTTGAATATCGTTTTCTGCCTGCTCGCTCTGCTGATTTATATTCCTCTTTCCGGATGTAGCGGTAGCGCAGTCTCAACCGGAAAACTCACCATCACCACCATGTCACCCACGACTGTGTATACCACGGGTGGCCAGGTCGTCTTCGCAGGTGCGAGTTTTGCGCCGGACGTCACTGTAACCTTCGGTGGGGTTGCTGCACAGAAGGTTTATTATCAGAGTCCGACTTTGATCACGGCCGCCACTCCGGTGGTGTCTGCAGCAAGCACGGTGGATGTGGTTGTGAGTTCTCCCACGACCGGCAGCGTCACACTTTCGCAAGCTCTGACCTATATCGCTCCTCCGCCACCGGTTACGGCGAACTCCTGCACAACACTGCCATGTACCTACCTGGCGATTGCTCCGACCAATACACTTGTTGGCGGCGCAATTGTTACAGCGTGCGCCGGATGCCCCCAAGGGCAAAAGGTCGGAAGTCTGGGTTACGGCAGCTGGGTTATTTACAACAACGTCTATGCCCCGGCAGATGGAAACTACACGCTGACGATCACGGGATGTGAGGGCGCGGGAAGCCAGAATGCAAAGGTCATCGTGAATGGAGGCACAGCGACGGTTGTGTCCCTATCAGGGAACAACTGGTATGCACCGGCGGGGCCGGTTTCGATCACCGTTCCACTGAAGGCAGGCAGCGCGAACACCGTTCAATATGGCAATGACACCGACTATTCACCCGATGCGGTATCGATACAGGTAAGCAGCCAAGGCGGCAGCAGCGTGCCGTACATTCTGACGTCGATTTCGCCGACGCAGCTTCCTCTGGCGGGCGGTCAGGTCACGCTCACTGGCGCGAACTTCGATTCGAATGCGGCTGTCACTTTTGGGGGCATCGCCGCGACCACCACCTCTGTTCAGAGTTCAACACAAATCACAGCTACAACTCCTGCCGTCGCCTCAGGCGGTGCTGTCGATGTAGTGGTCAGTTCGTCGAGTGGCGGGACAGTGACGCTTCCAAAGGCTTTGACTTACGTGCAATGCCAAACTTTTCCTTGCACTTATCAAGCCATTGACGGCGAAAACACGCTTGTCGGCAATGCTGTCGTCACAACGTGTGCTGGATGCCCTCAGGGGATGAAGGTTGGAAGTCTTGGCAATGGTAGCGACGTAATCATCAACAACGTCTTCGCACCCGCGGCCGGCAACTATACTTTGACAATCACCGGATGCGAGGGTGCAGGAACCCAAGATTATCAGGTCATTGTCGATGGGCAAGCACCTATACTTGTGCCCCTAACCGGGACTACGTGGACTGCACCGGCGCCGCTGGTTTCAATTACGATCACGCTTGCCGCGGGCGGCAACAATACGATCGAACTCGGTAATGCCACTGATTACTCTCCAGATGTCGTATCCGTGGCGCTAAGTGCGGCAAATCCAGCTACAATTCCGACCATTTCCTCTGTGGCTCCGAATCAACTGCCGATCACTGGTGGTCAGGTCGTCATCACCGGAACAAACTTCACGTCCAGCAGCGTCGTCACAATCGGTGGCATAACCGCTGGCCCTATCACAGCTCAGAGCGCCACACAGCTAACCGTCACAGCGCCCGCAACCAGCAAAGCTGGCGCGGCGGATGTTGTGGTCAATTCGCCAGGAGATGGCGATGTCGATCTCTCCGGGGGACTAACATATGTTGAACCTGCGGCGTGCACAAGTTCCACCTGTGTCTATCAAGCGTGGGACCCACAGAACACGATAAACGGCGGCGCAGCTGTCGCAAGTTGCGTGGGGTGCCCCGATGGATTAAAAGTCGGGAACATGGGCTATGGCAATGGTGTTACGTTCAATAATGTCTATGCCCCTGCCAATGGTAACTACATCGTGACACTGGTGGGTTGCGAAGGAGGTGGAACGCAGTCATATCAGGTCTCTGCAAACGGCGGCTCTTCAAACACAGTGCCGCTTTACGGGAACAACTGGTACATGTCGACGCAACCGGTATCGACAACTATTTCTCTAAATGCAGGAAGCAAAAACGCCATTACGGTCACAAATACAGCTACGTGGTCTCCCGATATCGTATATATCGTCGTAAGTCCGGCTAATACCATCACCACACCACCGTCGGCCAACACCGTAAACATGTCGAGTGGCCAGAACCAGGTTACCTATGACCTGAGCACTGGTCTCGCAACGTTCTCCTATGCCGGGGTCAATAAGGTAACGAACTTCTACAGCGAAGCGTACAGTGGCCCGACGCTGTATCAGAGCACATCGTCCTCGTATACACGCGCGGCGGCGAATCTAGTCAATGGTGAAACAGACATCACGCTGACTGCGACCGATGGTTCGCCGACCATGATCCAGCGATTCATCATGAGCGGCAACCATTTCCTTGTGCAAGTCGAACTTGACGGCGCAAACCTCAGTAGCAACGAAATGTCTCCGATCGTTGTAAATCAAACGGGCGCGGTAGACCTTGGCAGCTATGCGGACACTCGCTTCCTGGTTGTCCCATTCGATAACAATGCATATTACAACTACAACGCGGAATCATCCGCCACAACCGATACCAGCTTCGAGGTTGGAGCTTTCTATGACAACACTAGTCGCAACGGCCTGGTAGTCGGCTCCGTAACGCACGATACCTGGAAAACGGGGATCGAGATCACTGGTGACTCCAGCAGCAAGCTCGATATGCTGTGGGCGTATGGGGGTGCCAATAGCACAGATGATCAGCTGCCTCATGAGGCGAATGTGGGGAATAAGCTACTCTCTCCCATGATCATGGTGGGCTACTACACTGATTGGCGGACGGGCATGGAAGACTTTGCCAATACAAATGCGCAGTATGTTCCAATGCTGACATGGACAGGTCCAGCTCCCATGGGTTGGAATAGTTGGGGCAAGATTCAGAGCAATCTGAGTTACACCAATGCTACCGCGGTAGAGGATTACTTCCATACACAGCTGCCGAACTGGAATAACCAGGGAGTGGTGTACATCAATTTGGATAATTATTGGAATAATTTGACCGATACTCAATTGCAGGAGTTTGTCGCTCATGCCCATAGCCAAGGACAGAAAGCCGGTGTCTACTGGACGCCATTCATCATCTGGAATTGGACTGATTTGACGACTGCCGTAGATGGGGCACCCAACTATACGTTCAACGACATTGTGATGAAAAATCCGAACGGTAGTCTGATGGGAGCTGTTGACAGCGCTTACGGTGTGGACCCAACCCACCCTGGCACCCAGCAGAGGATTGACTATTACATCAATATGTTCAAAACAATGGGATTCGACTATATAAAGCTCGATTTCCTTAGCCATGGAACGCTTGAAGGTGGATCAAATAACGGTGCGTTCTATGACACGAATGTTCATACAGGTATCCAGGCTTACAACGAGGGCATGGCTTATATCTATAAAGATATCGGGACTTCCATGCTGATCGATGAATCGATATCTCCACTATTCCCATACCAGTACGCGCATACACGTCGAGTCGCTGGGGATACCTATGGATCTATTCAGGATACTGAACGTGAAATGGATTCCGCCAGTTACGGATGGTGGATGGCGGGAAGAATCTACAACTGGAACGATCCAGATGAGATGCTTCTTGAGGGTACCGAGACAAATTCAGCAGGTACGCAAGTGCCATTCACAGCCAACGAAAATCAGAGCCGTGTAACTTCTGGCGCTGTTGCTGGCTTCATGCTGAATGGTGATGATGTTACAGATTCGGCGGCCCCAGCGCTGGTACAGCACTGGTTGACCAACCCAACTATCAACTCGTTACCTTCGCTCGGTTTGAACTTCCGTCCTGTAGAAGGAAACACAGGTGCGACACCAGTAAACGTGCTTGTAGCGCAAAAAGGGAATAGCTACTACATCGCAGTATTCAATTACGACCCGGCAAATCCCCTGACCGAGCAGATTAACCTGGGAAGAGCGGGGCTCAATAGCGCTAACACGTATAGTGTTACCGATCTATGGTCGGGAAGCACCTCATCTGCAACTGGCACTTTAACTGTCAATCTAGGAGTAGCGCAAAGCACTATTCTGCTCCTGCAATAGGCCCATTGGAACCGACGCATCAGCGCCGTTTTAGACGGCGCTGATCGTGTCTAAAGCATTGACTGCGGGAACTATATAGAGCGGCGTGTTCAAGCACTCTTCTCTCATATGTATATAAACAAACAGCAATTACGGTTGCTGTTGAAGAAGGAGTATCAATGAGTCGTAGCTGTCGGTTGCTTCTCTGCCTTTCTGTTTCCATTTTGGCTCTATCTGCGAAGGCAGAGGCACATCATCGCGAACGAATCGCCCTTACCCGCGGCTGGACCGTGCGCCAACTGCCGGATGATGGAATGACTGAGAGCGCAAGCGCAACACCACCCTCCTTGGGGGGAGGGTGGTTTCCAGCAACTGTGCCCGGCGACGTCCATCTAGATTTGTTGAATGCGAGTAATATCCCTGATCCATTCTACCGCGACAACGAATCCAAGCTACAGTGGATCGAAAAGGCCGGTTGGGAGTATCGGACTTCTGTTGAGGTGACGCCAGCGACCCTTTCGCGCGAGCATGTGGAGTTGGTGTTCGAGGGCCTCGATACCGCTTGCACACTTTATCTGAATGGCCAGCGCATTGCCACTCCGAACAATATGTTTCATGAATGGAGAATCGATGTGAAGTCTGTTCTCCATACCGGGAGCAACGACCTACATATCGTATTCCCCGCTCCCATGAAGGCTGCGGAGGCCATTGCGGAAAAAGATCCATGGCATTCGCGCACGCATACCGATCCCAAGGGCTATATCAGAAAGGCGGTATATGAGTTTGGTTGGGATTGGGGTCCACGGTTCGCCACAAGCGGCGTCTTTCAGCCAGCATTTCTGGAGACATGGGACGATGCGCGGCTCGACGACATCTTCGTTGAGCAAGAGACCGTTTCGAAGGCGTCGGCCCATCTCGATGTTCACGCTGATATTACTTCGTCGCAACAAGAGAAAGCAATTGTAAGCGTCAACTATGGTATTGGCGGAACAAGTCTCCATCAAGAACGTTTTGTCACACTTACACCAGGCAGCAATCGCATTTCGTTCCCAATCGAAGTTACGCATCCTCAGCTCTGGTACCCATCGGGCTATGGAGAGCAACCTATCTATCACTTTCACGTTGCCGTTACAGAGCAAGGCCGCGAACTCGATGCGAAGGATACTAAGACCGGTCTGAGATCTGTCGTCTTGCGCAGAGATCTGGATAAGTGGGGGAGGTCATTTGAGTTTGATATTAATGGCATCCCGATATTTGCTAAAGGCGCCGACGTCATACCATTTGACAGCTTCCCCAGTCGAGTAACTGACGCCAAGTATCGGCACATTTTGCAGTCGGCCAAGGACGCTAATATGAATATGGTCCGCTTGTGGGGCGGCGGATACTATGAGACCGAAGAATTCTACGACCTTTGCGATGAGCTAGGACTGATGGTGTTTCACGATCTGATGTTTGGTAACAACTGGCAGCCAGGTACGTATGCCTTCAAACAGGATATTCAGAAGGAGGCGGAATACCAGATGACTCGCCTTCGCAATCATCCGAGCATCGTATTGTGGGACGGTAACAATGAAACCGAAGATCTTCGGGATTGGAACGGTAATGGGCAACTGCCACCGGCGGTTCACGAACGCATATGGCAGGATTACCTGACCGAGTTCAGCGGTGTTCTCGCGGTGACCGAAGCGAAAACCGACCCGGAAATTCCTTATTGGCCCAGCACTCCGAGCGCCGATTACGAAGAACTCACCGATGCCTATCAGAGCGGAGACAACCACGATTGGAGCGTATGGCACGGAGGTGTCGATTTCAGTGAATATGAAAAACATCACTGGCGCTTCACGTCGGAATATGGTTTTCAGTCGTTCCCTGAGTTGAAAACGATTGAAAGCTTTACCACAGCAGAAGACCGCAAAAGCATTCTGTCGCCTGTGATGCTGGCGCACCAGAAGAATGGTTCGGGCAATAGCCTCATCCGCGAATACATGCACCGGTATTACGGAGAGCCGAAGGACTTCGTTCACTTTTTGTATGCGAGCCAAGTGTTGCAGGCCGAAGCGGTAAAGGTTGGTGCAGAGTTCTGGCGTCGCGAACGGCCGCGCTCCATGGGATCGCTGTTTTGGCAGTTGAACGACTGCTGGCCCGTAGCATCTTGGTCGAGTATTGACTACTACGGTCGGTGGAAAGCTCTGCAGTACTATGCACGCCGATTTTACGCCCCCGTGCTTGTCTCACCGCATGTCGAAGGCGGCTCGCTGGCTGTATACGCTGTTTCGGATAGGACAACATCTGAGAGAGCGGAGCTGACACTCCGCATTATGCATTTTGACGGCACCATTCTTCGCGAGATAACTCAGAATGTCGATGTGCCGGCCCTAAGTTCTACGATCGTCTCAAAACTACCGATTTCTGAACTGCAAGACAAAGGTGGAAATAAGTTGGACCTTGCCAGCGTATTCGCTTCGGCGGAGCTTTCAATCGGAGGTAAAGGCGTCTCTTCCAACATTGTCTACTTCGTCCCGACGAAACAGATCAATCTACCGGTGCCGAATATTGAAAGGACGCTGACGAAACGTGGCGATGGTTATGATCTCGACTTAAGTTCGCCTGTGCTCGCTCGCAGTGTGATGATTGCGTTCGGCAATTTGAATACTCAGGTTTCCGACAACTATTTTGACCTATTGCCAAATCGACATGTTCAGATTCATATCACGACGGATGCCAGGGAAGATCGTCTCAAATCCGAGATGGTTTTATACACACTCGCGACGGCTTTCGGGGCTTCTACAGTGGATACGGTTGGGTCTTCGAGCAAGTAGACGACCGAGCATAGAGCAAGTTATGTGTCATCTCAAAATGTCACATAGCGGTACTCCAAACTGGTTGAAGAATGCAGGTAATTCGTTTACGGTGACGTACACATAAGCAATATTTGGAAATCAGTATCGATCCCCGTTCATTATCATCCGGCCCCAGCAAGTTCTGGGACGCAGTCCCCTTGTGGCTCGCCTCCTTCGCACTGACATATACCTTTCCCATGCTGACGCTGGCTCTGGTGATGTGGGTGCTCATCTCTGAGGTATTTCCGAACCGCGGCCGCTCGCAGGGTATATCGGCGGCTGTGAGTACCCTCAATTTCCAAACCTGCGGAGAAATCAGGGAAGTACGCTCAACCGAAGCCTCGGCACAGGTGGTGTCTTCTTGACCTATGGAATCATCTGCCTTCTCGGTTCTGTATTGATTATCACTTCTGTTCCGAGACCAAGGGCCGTAGCCTGGAAGAGATCGAATCCGAGATCTTCGCAGGCTAGCGGCTCTTTAGTTGACTCTATTCAGTGTAAATGCGGCTGCCTGAAAGTCTCCGCGCAAATCGAGATCGAGGCCATGGTGCATCCAGTACGCACCGCTCGCCCGGGTCGGAGTGTCGCCATCAAGCTTGCCCGCAAAAGCGCTGATGCTGTAGATCGCTTTCTCATTCATCCCACGCAGGTATAAGCGTGGATAGGGGTGGTATTCGGTACTGGAATGCAGAAACGCAAATGCTACGATTTGCTTTCCGTCAGGTGATGCTGTTTCCGTTACAGACTGCGCGCTATTGTGTTCCGGTGAAATCAGACGATAAAGCTCTCCACGCTGCACCGTTTCACGAATGCTTTTGTATTCGTCCACCATTTGTTTTGCCTTGGTGAAGTCTTCGGGAGTCCACTTGGTGAGGTTGGCTCCGATGCCTAAGGACCCCTGCATAGAGGATAGGAAACGGTATTCCAACGATAGGGAGCGATTATTTACCCATGTAGGTGAGTCTGTTACCCATGCCATCATCACACCCGGAGTATAGGCATAGGTAAAGCCATTCTGAATCGAAAGGCGATCAAACGCGTCGGTGTTGTCGGAAGGCCAAACTTCGTCGGTATATTGCATTACTCCCAGATCCACGCGACTCCCACCACCCGAGCAGGATTCAATCTCGACGTTCGGATGCTTTTGGCGCAGCTCCGCAAGAATGGAATAAAAGTTGCGAATAAAGTCTACATAGACGTTCTTTTCCTGATTTGGTGACACGGACGGCCAGCCTGGCTCTGACCAATTACGGTTGTAATCCCATTTCAAGAATGAGATATCGTTCTCGCTGAGTAGCTTGTCGAGGAAGCTATAGACATACGCACGCACATCAGGTCGCGCAAGATTCAGCACAAGCTGGTTACGGCCTTCCGTATGCGGTCTGCCTGAAAAATACAGTACCCAATCAGGATGCTTACGGTAGAGATCGCTATCGGGATTCACCATTTCCGGTTCGACCCATAAACCAAAATCCATTCCGAGTGAGTGCACCTTAGCAATCAACGGTCCCAAGCCATTCGGAAACTTCTGAGGGTTTACATACCAGTCGCCCAGTCCTGCGCGGTCATTCTTTCGCTGGCCGAACCAACCGTCGTCCATTACAAAGCGTTCCACGCCAATACTCGCGGCCTTTTCAGCCAACGTCATTTGATTTGCTTCTGTGACGTCAAATCCGGTCGCTTCCCATGAGTTATACAACACCGGGCGTAACTTCGGAGTCGGGTGGTGCGGCACGATAGAGTCAATTTCGTACCGGTGCATCAGGCGCGAAGCGCCCCCAATGCCGTGGTCGGAGTAGCCTCCGTAGAAATAGGGAGTCGTAAACTTTGCTCCCTTCGACAATAGATAGCCAAATTCGAATGCGTTGGGACCTCCCGTAACCCGCACTCGTTGCGCGGCATCCTGTTCCACGGAAATCTCCCATGATCCACTCCAACCTAGCGCTCCAAACCAAACATTGCCGTTTTCCTCAGTGTCACCGTCGCGGTCGATTGCAAACCATGGATTGTTTTGTGCTCCGGTGGTGCCACGACGGCTTTCGAGAACTGTTTTCCCAGGGTGAATAGGCTGTACCTGCACATTCCATTCGGCCGCCCAGCTACCGGCTAAATATCTCAGCCGGTAGTCGCCCTCGTTCGGTAGGTTCCATGTGCCAGCAGCTACCTGCTCTATTGTGATAGATGCGTCGGTGCGGTTTTCAATGGTCGCACAGCGTCGTAGAATCCCTGTCTCTGCGTCGGCTTGATATTCCAAAGTGACATATACCTCGCGCGAGATGTCCTTCATTTCGACGCTGAGAGTGTTTCCTTCGATCTGATGCGACACGTATTTCAGTACCAAATCGCGGTTGCCGTCTGGGAACGAAACCTTTAGATCTGGCTCTGTGACCAAACCGGCTCCCCAGGCCACAAATTCCTGCGGCGTAAGCGATGTTGATACGTCAAATCCAGAGCCGGAAAGAGGTTTCGGCCTTGCAAGATGGTCCGCTGTACCTAGTCGCTTACCCCAATAGAGCGTCTGCAACTGCCTGTCATCGTTGATGCCAAAGATATAGCTCGTATCCGCGGCCTCGATGCGGAATTCACGTGAAGTTGCCTCATATTGGATCGAGGGGGGATCTGTTTGGGCCTTGATCTGAGGTGTGCAAACGGTTAATACAAGCGCAGTGAGCCATGCACTGCAAAGCAGTGTGCGAGTAAACTTACGAAGCGGAACTTTATTTTTCTTGCTTGGTGCGTGGTTCATGTGTCTCCTTGAAATATAGGCTAAGCCAGGCAGCACTGAGCCGTCGTGGGCCGTGGTTTCTGTGAGCAGAATGAAGATGACCCTAGGAGTCATTCCGTTGGTCAAAATGAGAGAATGGCCGGGAGTTCATCAAGATCGTTCAAAGGCGTGTCATGCGAGATGAATCGAAGACTGTAGGTATAAAAAGTATCGCCAAGGCCCTGAAGGTTTCCATTGGCACGGTAGATCGCGCGTTGCACGGCAGGCGCGGGGTTAGCGAAAAGACGAAAACGCGCATCTTGCAAATGGCCGAACAACTCGGCTATAAACCTAACCTTGCCGCGAAAGCGCTCAAACTCAACCGGCGACTTTCTATTGGCGTCGTTCTGCCCAAGCATATCTCGCACTTTTTCGATCCCCTTAGAACCGGCATCCGAGACGCGGCTGCGTCTGCAATAGGTATGCAGATTAACCTTGAGTTTCATGAGTATCCAAGGCTTGGCGTAGGGGATGCGCAAGCGATCGAAGCGGCAGTTGAACGACGTTACGATGGGATCATTTTTTTGCCTGGCGATTCGCGCAAGTTTGATCCGCTTATTCGGAAACTTTCCCGAAGCGGGACTGCGATGATGTGCGTGGGAAGTGATGCGCCTAACACCGAACGTGTCGGCTCTGTTGCCGCCCATGCTTATGTCAGCGGTGCCATTGCCGCCGAACTGCTGACCCACAAACTCACGCGCAAAAGCAATGTCACTGTGTTTAGCGGTGAGCTCTTCACGCTCGATCACGCCGAAAAATTGAAAGGATTTGCGGCGACACTCGCCGTGCAAGCACCACATCTCACTCTGTTGCCCGCCTTGGAAAGCCACGAGCGGCCCAAGGAAGCCTACAAGCAGGCGATCACTTTGATGCAAGGGAAGGATCGTCCGGAAGGTCTGTATCTGAGTACGGCAAATAGTATGCCGGTCTTGAGAGCTCTGGAAGAACTCGGACTGCTGGGCAAGATTCAGATCGTGACGACCGACCTGTTTCAGGAACTCGTGCCGCTTATTGAATTCGGCAAAGTGCTTGCAACGCTCTATCAGCGTCCGCACACTCAAGGCAAAATGGCGTTCGAAAATCTTGTGTCTTACCTCTTGGAGGAAAACAGGCCGCACACCGCCGTTCGACTTCCGCCTCATGTTATCTTCCGGAGCAATCTCTCCCTGTTTACAGGGCAAATCATCGATACCGACGAGGAACTCGGGACATACATCGAGTCGCGCTGAAGGTAGGGTAGCCATTGAGAATTAGTGCTTCCTGGTCGGAACGAAACGGATGGCGCACCCGCCCCCGTCCGCCAGATTCAATGTCAGGGTCCGATCCTTGCTTACAAGTTGCTTGCGAATGGTAACGTGTTTCGGGTTGTCCTTGGCATCAACTCCGTCCTGGTAAATCTCCGCCGTGAAGGTACCGGTGGGTAGAAAGTTCAGCGGCACGTGAAGTGTGCGTGGAGTCCAGTTTGTAATGCTGCCCAGGTACCACTCGTCGCCGTGCTGGCGAGCAATCGTCACAAACTCTCCAGGCTCTCCGTTTAGGACATGCGTGCTATCCCACGACGCGGGCACGTCTTCGATGAACTGAAATCCGGGCTGGCCAGCGTATGCTTGCGGGCTATCCGAAACCATCTGGATAGGCGTTTGGAAAACTACATAGAGTGCAAGTTGCTGTGCACGGGTACCCATAACCATTGGGTTGGTATTTTGCGCGACGAAGCCATCTTCCGTGGCGTTGTTGAAACCGCCAGGCGTGTAGTCCATTGGGCCGGCCAGCAGGCGGGTGAAGGGAAACACCGTGCGATCGGCGGGGCTGTCCCGGCGGCCAACCTTGTCGTTTTCCGCTCCCAGCACGCCTTCGTAGCTCATCACATTGGGATACGTGCGCTCAATACCCCATGGCGTGCGCGTCCCGTGGAAATCTACCATCAAGTGGTGTTCCGCAGCCTCCCGTGCAGTGTCGTAATAGAACTGAACGCCGCGCTGATCATCGCGATTGATGAAATCGATCTTGATGCCCGCGACGCCCCACTTTTCGAATACCGGGAAGGCAGTTTTCATCTGGTTCATCACCGCCTCTGAATAGCACCACACCCAAACTTTCACGTTCTTGGTAGCCGCATAACGCGTCAGTTCGGGCACGTCGACTTTTCCGTTCAAATGCGTCAGATCCTGCCCGGACCATCCCGCATCAAGCATCATGTAACGAAACCCCGACTGAGCCGCGAAATCCACATAGCGTTTCATGTTGTCGGTGGTATATGCGGGATTGCCGTCTTTATCGGCATCGTTCACCCACCAATTCCAAGAGGCTTTACCTGCATGGATCCAACTCGTGTTTTGTACACGGCTGGGCGGGTTGAGGTCGTATTGAATGGTTGATTCGACCAAGCGCCCCGGATCATCGGCTACCAGCAAAACTCGCCACGCAGAGTGGTGGGGAAGCGAACCTTCTACCGCAAACTCCGGATGGTCAAAACGTGGCGAAAGCTTGGTCTGAAAAAAGTGACCGGCCCAGTTTCCGGAAGGATCGGTAACGTACATCGTGCTGTTGCCTTCGATGTCGGCTTCCATCAATGCCAGCCATGCGATACCAGGCTCGTGCATTAAGAGTGGCATCCCAATCAGGAAGCTGCTCGGAACACCCCCTTGATTACTCAAGGCTGAAGTAGGCAGCTTCACGTATTCGCTTTCATAGCTGCTGCGATAACTTGGCAGAGCTAGAAGCCAGTTTGTCGCGTCTGTTACGAGGCGAAACTCTGTATCTTCCTGCTTTAAATGCAACTCGGAAAGAGAAGCTTGCTGGGGCAAAACATAACGGAACGCAATGCCCCCGTTGTATGCGTGAGCCTCAATATCCATGGCGCGATGCTTCGGAGCACCTTCGGCAACGTGCAAAATGAGGCTGTTGTATGCATCATGGACTTTGCTGGTCTTTTGAAATTGCAGCACATAGTCGTCGATGCCGCTGCCCGGCTCAGATCCGGTTATTCGGACGTCGGAGCCCAGAGCCGGAGCATCGTCTAATTCGAGCGCAAGAGCCGAGTTGTCTAGTACGGCTTTACCCCTGAAATCGACGGAGTATACGAGCTTCCCGCTGCCGCTGTTCACGTTCTTATCCTGCAACGTCCGGAAGTGAATCAGCAGTTGCCGGTCGGGCGAAGCCAGATCGGAAATCGTCGTCTGGCTTACCGCATGCCCTGAGCCAGCGATTAGCCCGGCGAGCAGAATGGAGCAGCAAAGCTTATGCATATCTCTCAACCTCATTACCACTAGCTTTGTGGAGTATTACCACGCAGGCGGCCTCTGTCGATCCTGCCTGTATAGCAGGGCAATCTTACGTGTACGTTACCGGAAACATTATGGGTTAATGGTGATCTCTGTCAACTTTCGGCGCAATGGCCGTATCGACGCTCATTTGTGAGGCCTAGGGTGCGGCTGTAATAAGGATTGCGGAACCGTAAGCGAGTTCTCCCCATGTGCTACCAGAACTCGACACCAGTTTCGATTTGATGGTCATCCCGCATATTCTCCATAAGCCATTTAGGATCAGGTAGGGCTCGTGGGAAAATTGCGGGCGGAAGTGGCGCAGAACGAGAATTTCCATCTGCGGCGATTTTAGAGTGAAAATAAACCTTCCCCCTCAGAACTTGGCCCGAGAGATTCCCGTTGATCCGCTCGGAGCTGGTCGCGAATGCGTGAACTCAAGTGTTCCACAAATTCCTGACCATCGAAAGTTGTTTGCCGATTGAGGCCAATAGACCATCCATGTTGCCGCCCCGGACGACTTTGCGGGAGAATGGCAGCGCCGGCTCTTCTCTCAACGGATAACGTTCTCCGCTCTCAAGCCATCCCTTCATCCGCACAGTCAGCCTGTCCATCTACGCAAGTTTGTAATCAAACTTTTCGGTTCCAATGGGATTGCCGTTCGGCAGGTAGATGTTCACCAGTCGGAAGCCGTCAATCATGACTTCCAAGAAGCGGGCATGGCTATCCACTTCGTCTCCCACCAATGTCTTGTTCACAATATCGATGGGCGTTCGAGAGAGAATTGCGATGCCGTTGTATGCCTTCTGCGTAACCGCCGCGCTGTGGTATCCCAGCTCTTCAAAAACTACTGCCGGGAATTCGGTGCCCTTGAGTTCCTGCAGAAACAGCACATCGACCTGCGTGGTTTGGAGCCATCTCTTCACATGCTCTGTCCGAGCTCGAATCGAATTTACATTCCAACTGCAAATCAGCATCCAGAACCCCTTTGGTTACCGGAGCCCATATCTGGCTAAGCTCCATTTGCGGAGACACCAAGCTTTGCGCCCGATTGGGATCTCACCCGTTCTGTGCGGGCGAGTACGGCGTTTGTAGCGGCACGAAGATACGAATCGCCGTGCCGTGCTCTTTCTCCTCACGTTGACTTGTGATTGTGATCTCTCCTCCGTGGCCTTCGATGAACTGTTTTGCGACGAACAGCCCGATGCCTGTGCCGACGGTGGAACGAGTGGTGAAGAATGCCTCGAAGACTCTCGGAAGGTCGCCGGGCGCGATACCTACACCGTCGTCTAAAATGATCAGCACAGTCCCACCGCCGCGGTCTTCGGTATCCTCTGTCGTAACGGACAAGCGTCCGCCGTTCGGCATGGCATAGATGGAGTTTGCGATGAGATTTGAGATGACTTGCATCATCTCTCCTCGACGGAGGAACGTTTTCCGAGATGATCGGAAAGAAGTGTGGATCTGGATACCTACTGCGGTGCACCTAGGCTCGTAAATGGTCAGTGCCTGTTCCGCTATTTCACTGAGTGACGCGAACGTTGCAGCAGCGTGTTCGCGATAGTATCCGAGTGTCTGCTTTGCAATATGGGAAACCCGTCCGAGTTCGCCTTCGGCGGTTGACAGATAAGCAATGCCGTCTGCGTCAGTGATCTTCGAACGAAGCAAATAAAGCAGATTCATGACCGCTTCCAGCGGATTATTGATCTCGTGCGCGATCGTAGCTGCCATACGGCCAGTTGCCGCGATTTTCTCCGCCTGCAACAGCGATTGCTCGATGCGCTTCCGGTCCGAAACGTCCCGAAGTATCTTCGAGGCTCCTATCACAACTCCCTGATCGTCTCTGATTGGAGAAACCGTAAGAGCAACTTCTAGCAAGCGGCCTTCCTTTGTTACCCGAACTGTCTCGAAGTGCTCAACGGGCCGTCCCGCACGGATACTCTCGATGATGGTCTTTTCTTCAGCTTGCAGGTGATCGGGGATCAGCTTCAGAATGGACTGGCCGATTATCTCCTCAGAGGAGTATCCGAACAGACGCTGTGCTGCGGGATTCCAACTTGTGATGATGCCATCTAGGTCCTTACTGACAATTACATCGTCGGAGGAATCCACGATCGCAGCGAGCCGCTGCATAGCCCCCTCCGCAAGTTGTCGGTCGGTCACATCGTTTCCGACCACAATAATTCCCGACACGGTGCCGTCAGCCTCGCGCATTGGTTGGTACACGAAGTCGAGGTAACGCTCGTCTGACGGCAGATCCCCAACCGCTTGGACCTCAAACCGGATACCATTTCCGACAAAAGGCTCACCTTGATAAACCTTATCGAGAATCGCGATGTAACCCTGTCCCGCAGCCTCTGGTATGGCTACGCGTACGGGCTTATTGAGAACATCACGATTGTTCACGAGGCGCAGGTAGGGAGGATTCACCATGGTGAATACATGGTCTGGACCCTCCAAAAGGGCAAAGAAGACCGGCGCCTGTTGAAGAGCTTCGAAAGCCCTCGCCCTCGCTTGCAGCGTGGCCTCTTCAGCCAGCTTTCGCTCCGTTATGTCGCGAAAGACTAAAACAATGCCGGTTAGCTTGCCATCATCGTCCCGGATCGGCGCTCCACTGTCGTCAATCGCTGTC